>JGI12316J14372_10000430_pt1 | contig 81656 bp, 48 predicted proteins | sample MarCyaLeptolynsp_FD_14372 | JGI IMG/M metagenome (IMG submission 14372)
CTGTCTCGTGATAGTCCTTCAGGCGCAGGTCGTCGAGGCGGGCGCCCGACAGATTGATCGACCCTTCGAGGCGCGGAGTATCGATGACGACGCGCTTGCTTGCGGCAACAGCCTGTGCCCGGTTTGCAAAGACGGTCGGCTGACCAGCGCCCTGTGCCGGAAGGGCCGCATTGCCCCCTGTCGTCGCGGATGGTTGAGGAGCGTCCGGGTTGGCGCCTGTTCCGGCAGCCTGGCGGGCGGCCTCAGCCTGTTGCTGCGCCTCGACGGCCGCCTGCTGGCGCTCCAATTGCGGTCCTGCGATAAAGTACTGCCAGGCCAGCAGAACAATCAGGGACAAGACGATGGCCAGGATCGTGTTTCGGTTTTCAGAAATCAACTGGAGTTACCCCTGTTTCCTGCGCGGTGTCGGTTGCGACGTCCGATTACCCCGGCGCGGTTTTCCCCGTCCGCGCGGTGTTTCCGGATCCAGCACTTGGCTAAGGCCAGACTTAAGGTCTGCGACGAGTTTTTGAAAGGGAAGAGTGAGCGCTGAATCGCGTGCGACAAGCACAAAATCGGCTTTTTTTGGAATGTCGCCCGCTTTCAGTTCGGCAACGGCTGCCCTGAGCCGCCGTTTGATGCGGCTGCGCATGACCGAATTGCCGGTCTTTTTGGTGACTGTGTAGCCAACGCGCGCTGCGTCTTCAGTGTCCCGTTGCAATCCCTGAACGACGAAAGCGCGCCGACCCAACCGGCCGCCTTTGGCGACCGCCAGGAATTCGGAGCGCTTTTTCAAAGTGTCCATGGCGGCGGATTGGTGTTGGCTGCAGCCGCCAACCCGGCGCACTGCGCGCTGGTCGCCGATCAGGCGCTGAGGCTCTTGCGGCCTTTTGCACGGCGGCGAGCAAGCACCTGACGGCCGTTTTTGGTGGCCATACGTGCGCGGAATCCGTGGCGGCGCTTGCGGACAAGACGGCTCGGTTGATACGTACGCTTCATTGTTCTTCCCCGCGCGGATTTCTGCGCGGCCCTTGTTCATTTATAAATTCTTTGGAGGAAGCACTCGAAGCGCTGGAAGAGCGCGGCTTGAAAAGCCTTGGGTCCGAATGCGTGTCCCGGTCGAGCGCGCTTATAAGCGCCGCGCCGCTTCAAGTCAACGTTCTGCGGCAAGAATCTCGGGCCATTTCCGGTTCACGCACAGGTGAACACGCAACACCATGGCGTCACTTATCAGTGATGCACGGTTCTTTTTACGAGGTTTAAGGTACATCTGGCTAAGAGAACACTGTGGCGGCAATAAGAACCAACGGGTTTGACGAGTTGATGGGATTGGAAATGCTGGGGGACAAGGCTGACACCATGACAGGGCCGAAGGAAACGGAACCGGTAGCCGAAGCACCGGTGAAAGCTTCGGTATTCAGCCGGATTAAAAAGTGGCTGCCGCTCGCCATCCTTGTGGTGCTGATGGCTGTTGCGTTTTCGCAAGGACTGCACAACAAGCTGACGCTTTCCAACCTGATCATGCAGCGGCAGGATCTGTTCGGGTTTGTCGATCAGAATTTCGCTTTGGCGATTTTCACCTTTCTTGCTGTCTATGTCGCATGTGTCGCCCTGTCCTTTCCCGGCGCCTCGCTTTTAACCATCGCCGGCGGGTTTCTGTTCGGCTGGGTGGTCGGCGGCATGGCAACGGTAATCGGAGCGACTCTTGGGGCCTGCGCTGTTTTCCTCGTGGCCCGGTCGTCTTTCGGGGAGGTTTTGACCAAACGAGCCGGTCCTTTCCTGGCACGGCTTGCCGAAGGGTTCCGCACCGAAGGGTTCAGCTACCTGCTGTTTTTGCGGTTGACCCCGGTCTTTCCGTTTTGGCTGGTCAACATCGCGCCGGCGATCTTCCAGATGCGGCTTCCGACATACGCGCTGGCCACCTTCATCGGCATCATTCCGGGGACCTTTGCCTTTGCGTTCATCGGCTCCGGGCTGGACAGTGTCATTGAAGCACAGGAAGCGGCCAACCCCGGCTGCGCCGCTGCGGGCACCTGTGAGGTTGAGATTTCGGCTCTGGTGACCCCGCAACTGCTGGCCGCTTTCTTTGCACTTGGGATCGCCAGCCTCATTCCGGTGGTGCTGAAAAAAGTCCGCTCTCGCTGACGGCTCGTCTAAGATCGGTCCGACTGCGTTTCACTTGCTCGAACAGGAGCCCTCCATGGCAGACATGCTGACCCCGGATATTTGTGTGATCGGTGCCGGTTCAGGCGGACTGTCTGTCGCTGCCGCCGCTGCGGCTTTCGGTGTTGACGTGGTCCTGATCGAAAAGGGCCTGATGGGCGGGGATTGCCTGAACTATGGCTGTGTGCCTTCAAAGGCGCTGCTGGCTGCGGCCAAGGCCGCCTCGAGCAGCGGCTGGAACGAACAGTTCGGCATTCATTCTGCCGGTCAGGAAATCGACTTTGCAGCGGCCAACGATCACGTCAGAAGCGTTATTGCCGCGATCGAGCCGCATGATTCTCAAGACCGTTTCGAAGGGTTGGGTGTCAAGGTTCTGCGCGATCATGCCACCTTCACCGGTCCGGACACGGTCGAGGTCGGTGGCAAAAGAATCAGAGCGCGGCGTTTTGTGGTCGCGACAGGCTCAACTGCTTTCGTTCCGCCGATCCCCGGACTGGATGAGGTTCCCTATCTCACCAACGAAACGCTGTTCGAGTTGCGAGAGGCACCTTCCCATCTGGCGATCATCGGGGGCGGTCCGATCGGTTTGGAAATGGCCCAGGCGCATCGCCGTCTGGGCGCGAAGGTGACCGTCTTCGAGGCAATGAAGGCCCTTGGCAAGGATGATCCGGAGCTTGCTGAAATTGTCCTGGATTCGCTGAAGGAAGAGGGAATCGAGATCCTCGAGGAAACAGCCGTTGAGCGGGTTGAAGCAGCCGGCGACGGGGTCAAGATCGTAGCGAAAACCGGAGACGGGACGCCCGTTGAAACAGAAGCCAGCCACCTGCTGGTTGCCACGGGCAGAGCGCCGAATGTGGACGGGCTGGGACTGGAGGCGGCCGGGATCGAATATGACCCGAAGGGAATCAAGGTCGACAAGGGTCTGCGCACAACCAACCGCAAGGTCTACGCGATCGGCGATGTGGCGGGTGGTTTGCAGTTCACCCACGTTGCCGGTTACCAGGCGGGCCTCGTCATTCGGTCGATCCTTTTTCGGATGCCGGTCAGCATGAACAACACCATCGTGCCGTGGGTGACCTACACCTCGCCGGAAATCGGCCACATTGGCATGACCGTAATCGAGGCCAAGAAAGCCTACAGCGGTGCCGTCAAGGTGTTGAGCGCCGAATATGCCGGCAACGACCGGGCCCAGGCGGAGGGCGTGACCAAGGGACGCCTGAAACTGATTGTCGGTCCGGGCGGACGTTTGGCGGGAGCCGACATTGTCGGCGCTCAGGCAGGCGAGATCCTGAACCTTCTGTCGCTGGCGCTTTCGAAGAAGATGACGATGAAAGACCTTGCGGGATTTGTTGCGCCTTATCCGACACTTGGCGAACTGGTGCGCCGTGCCGCAATTTCGTACTATGCGGATCTGCCAAAGAAAAATTGGATACGGACGCTTATCGGTATATTGCGTAAATTTGGATAGGTCATTGCAGGCAGTGCCATGAGGCGCAACGATATTTGGGACGACAGGACATGAAGCATGAGGGTGCGCCGGAAGGCGCTGCAGTCCCCTCCAGTGAATCGGGTGCACCGGCCGGTCGCGGCGACCGTCCGGACCGGCACCGGCTCGGCGGTCTGTCGGGAAAACTGCTGCTGCTGACGGTGGTTTTCGTGATGTTGTCCGAGGTCTTCATCTACGTGCCCTCGATCGCCAACTACCGCAACACATGGCTGATGGACCGCCTGACCACCGCCGGCGTGGCAGCCTCGGTCCTGGCTGAGACCAGCACGATCGCACCGCGTCTGCAGGAGCAGCTTCTCCAGACAACCGGCGCCGTTGCCATTTCCCTTGATCAGGGCTCCCGGCGCAGCCTGATTGCCATGAACGACGTCCCGACAGACGTCGATATCGTCGTCGACATGGCAAAGGTAAATCCATTTTCGTCGATTGTCGGCAGCTTCCAGATCCTGACCTATCGAGGTGATGGCGTGATGCGTGTGGTCGGGCTTGGCCAGATGGGACATACCGAACGGGTAGACATTGTCTTGCCGGTCAGTCTGCTGCAACAGGACATGCTGGCCTTTTCCGGCCGCATCCTGGCTCTGTCCCTGGTGATATCCGGCATCACGGCAAGTCTGGTCTACATAACCCTGCGCGCGCTGTTCATCCGCCCGTTGCGGCGGTTGACCACGTCGATGGAACGGTTTGCCGAAAACCCTGAGGACACCTCGCGGATCATTGCCGTGAGCGGGCGCAAGGATGAACTCGGTGACGCTGAAATCCGCCTGGCGGCGATGGAAGAAGCGCTGTCGCGGGCACTGCACCAGAAACAGAGACTGGCCGATCTCGGTCTCGCCGTTTCCAAGATCAACCATGATTTGCGCAATCTGCTGGCCTCCGCTCAGCTCTTCCTGGAGCGCCTGGAACACGTGCCGGATCCGACGGTCAGTCGTCTTGCGCCAAAAATCCTGGCGACGCTCGACCGGGCCGTCGGTTACACCCAGGCGGTGATGTCCTACGGCAAGGCCCAGGAACGTCCGCCGCAACGCCGCCTGCTTGCCCTTCAGCGGGTCGGAGAGGACGTCGCCGATGTTCTCGGCCTTCCGGACCACGAAACGGTGGCGTTCGAGAACAAGGTTCCCGATCACATCGAGATCGACGCCGATCCGGAGCAGATTTTCCGCGTCCTGCTCAATCTCGTCCGCAACGCCCTCCAGGCGCTGGAAGCGGAAAAGGACGAAGCACTGGTCCGCCGGATCACGCTGGACGCGGTTCGGGACGATGACTGCGTGCACGTCATCATTTCCGACACGGGGCCAGGGATACCGGAAAACACCAAGAAAGCGCTCTTCAAGGCTTTCCACAGCGGTTCGAAAAAGGGTGGTGTGGGTCTCGGCCTTGCGATCGTCGCGGAGCTGTTGAAGGCCCACGGCGGGACCATCCATCTCGACGAAACCAGTCCGGGAGCCTGCTTCCGCCTCAAGGTGCCGGACCGCCGGTCCTGACCGACCGAGTTTGCGCATGGCCCGGGGCGCCAAATACCAAGTCCCTGCAAATTCCGGGCGTTTCGGTTCTGTGTGACAGTTCCTTGAAAAAAAGTTCAAAAAGTCCCTTGCATTCGCTGCTGGACCGCAGTACGTAAGCGCCCTGTCCGGGGCACACGTTGCTCCGCAGAGCCAAGACGGTTGTCTGCTTCGACGACTACAGGACAACCCGCTCTTCGCACCCATAAGCACCGGTAGCTCAGCTGGATAGAGCACCAGACTACGAATCTGGGGGTCGGGGGTTCGAATCCTCCCCGGTGCGCCATATTTTTCAAAAACTTAGCCTGTGGATAAATTTGCGCTCTGGATGGTGGCGTCCAAGTGGCGTCCAGCTAAATTCCAATGCTATGAAGGGCTTCTTTGCGACCGAAACCTCACTCAATGCGAACCTGATGTCGCTTTGGCGGTAGCGTGTGAGACTGCTTTGAGTTTTTTAGATCACAGACCGTCGATATCGTTAGTGACAGGCTTTATGATTGTTGCGGAGGATCGATACCGCCATTACCCCCGTTCGAGCGAAGTGTGCTTTGTGTTGGTTTATCTTGACATAAGCGCTTTGTTTGAATTGTGCAAACGTAGTGGCTGCGGCGGGCGGCCATTCACTTCTCGCGGATGTGGCGACCCGGATGCGATCTTTGCCAACACGTCCTATGATGCCGCATTCTTGCTGGCACTGGCCGTTGAAAAGGCCAGTGGCAAAAAGGAAGGCGTCGCAGCAGCCGTCGTTGAAGTTTCTAACGGCGAAGGAGATGCCATCCTTCCGGGTGAATGGAAGAAGGCCAAGGAATTGATCGCGGCCGGGACAGCCATCGACTACAAGGGCGCTGCCGGTGACCACAACTTCGACTCCAAGGGCGACGTTCCGGGTACCTATGCCCTCTTCGAAGTCGGCTCCAACGGCTTCGAGACCATTACCGAAATGAAATAAGCTTCTTCCCTTCAGGAAGAGATTTTTGAGAAACCGGCGGTTCGAAAGAGCTACATTCCTTGTGCATTTCCTCACATAGAACTGCCGAGTTTCGCAATGGCTTGAAAAACATCTTTGGTCAGCTCGATTGTCACCTCCCTTGAATCGCATCGGCCGCACGTGAAGCGGAGTCTTTTTGGAAGAGCAGGCACAGCATCGCCATCCTTGAATTGGCAAGGATCAAAATACCGGCTCCGGCGGCACTTCAGGCAGTCGATCGAGAGACGCATTCCGGCCGGTCGCAGGTCGGAGAATGTGACGGCGAAGGCGCTGTGAGCTGCAGCATGAAGCCAAGATTGGCGCTGTATCACAAGTCTGGCTACAGACGCGGCTTTCTAATCCCATCCTTACAGCCAATTTCGGATCGGAGCCGTCATTCGTGCAGATCGCAAAGAATGGCAACTCTGCGCCCGCTTCTCATTTCGCTGCATTCGGAATGAATGTCGGCTTCCGGGACAAACCGGCGGAACATCGAACGACCGTTTTGCGGGCGCATTGCTGCATTTCGTTCGGTGCACCAATAGTCGAGTTTGAGTCCAAAGTGAACAAAGCTGAGGGGTCTATGAATGACGAATTATCTATGAATTGAAACTGCGGTCACGCTTTAGTGGAAAGAGCTGGACTACCACTGTCAGCGGTTTGCCCGTTCGGCCAAATCAGAAACAGATACGTTTCTGAGCTCTTGTTCAAATAGTCGTCGCGCTGAGTCCATAGCGGCCCTTGTCGCATCGGCCGCTGCATGTTCGAGCAAACAGGGCGAGGATGGTTCGGGCGCGCCAATTGCAAAGACGTTCGGTGAACCTAGCGCGACATAAACATCCATCAGACTGATCTCGGATGTCGGACGCTGCAAGTACCAGCCGCCCCCGTGCCCTTTGATGGATGCCACTAGCCCATGCTTGCGAAGGCCCCCCATCATCCGCCGCACGAGAGAAGCGTCCATGCCGAACATTTCACCCATGCGTTCAGACGTCACCGGGTGATCGATTTCATCGAGGTGAAGCAGGATATGCAGCACCCTTGGCAACCGTGTGTCAGTTCTCATTCGCGGATCATATCTTAGATCACATCATGTGACAATTGTAAGCACATGAGATTGACAAGCATTTCATGTGACTTTATATGTCACGAAACCCCTCAATCTCGGAGCTTCAGCAATGTCGGACCAAGCTGTCGACCTTTCTTCCTCCTCGGCACGCCCTTGGATAGCCGTATGGGCTCTTTTATTAGGGGCCTTTGTTTCTCTCCTGGATGTGACGGTTGTGAACCTCGCTATTCCTGAGATTACCCGCGATCTCGAGACTACGGGGACGCAAGCCCAATGGGTATTGCTGGCCTATGTGCTGCCACTCGCGGCCTTACTGTTGCCAATGGGCCGGTTTGGAGATGCGCTTGGGCGCCGCCGTTTGTTTTTGGGAGGCATCCTTGCCTTCACGCTTGGGGCCTGTTTCGCTGGCTTTGCGCAGAGCATCTCAACCCTGATCCTCGCACGAACGTTTCAAGGTATCGGCGCGGCAACGATGATGCCGCAAATCCTTGCTCTGATTCATTTGATCCTGCCGCCTGACCAGCGCCGTCGCGCCATGGGGTACTTCGGCATGGTCAGCGCTCTGGGTGCGATTGCTGGCCCAATTATTGGCGGTGTCGTGCTTGAGTTGAGTCCACTTGAACTGGGGTGGCGGCTTGTCTTTCTAATGGTCCTGCCGCCTTGCGCGGTGTCTGCCCTCCTTGCGGCATGGTACCTGGACAAAGACATATCGCTTTCCCACCGGACGATTGATATCTGGCAAGGCTTGATGATTGCTGCAGCAATCGCAAGTTTTGTGTTTGCTGCCGCACAGGGGCGCGTCTTGGAATGGCCTCTCTGGCTGATAGCCTTGTTCCCGACAAGCCTGCTTCTATTGCGGCATGTGGTTCGGGTCCAATTGAAAGGGCGGCCTCAAACCATTGAACCGCTTTTGCCGCAAAAGCTACTGCATTCGCGGGACTTCGTGCGTGGAACGTTGATTGTCCTCATCCTTTTTTGCGGTATCGCGGGTGTTCCCTTCCTATTGGCGCTGGCATTGCAGGCTGGACCTCAAATGTCGCCCGGTGCAGTCGCTCTTGCTCTCGTCGTGCATCCGGTGTTGGCAACCTTCGGCGCATTCCTAGCTGGACGAGTTGCGCCAAGTAATCACTGGGTACTTCCAATGCTTGGCTCATTCGCAACCTTGTGCGGAACTGCTCTGCTTGCCATGCTTTTTTGGTCATTGGGCAACGAGATCAGTGCAAAGCATCTGATAGTCCCCCTCGCGCTGGTAGGCTTCGGCATGGGGTTGAGTAATGTCGCCTTGATGTCTTTCACGCTCGCCGCATCGCCGAAAGAGAGCTCCGGCGCAGCCTCAGGTGTCATCCAGACCGCGCAACAGATCGGTATTGCGCTCAGCATCGCAATTGTCGGGGGGCTGTACTTCGGACACGCTCAAGGCGCAAGCATGCAAGCCGCAAAAGTCGCGATCCTGTTTCCTGCGGCCGTGTTCTCTGTGGTCAGCCTTCTTTGCCTGGTGGCAACTCAATTTCACAAAAAGGAGATTTCCTCATGAAACCAATGCCAGGACAAACGCCGCGAGCGTTTTGGGAGGACCGCTACCGCGATGCAAGCGGGGAGACGAGCGGACGGCCTTCAACGGTCCTCGAACGCTATGCGCAAGACTTGGTCCCAGGCCGGGCATTGGACCTGGGCTGCGCCAAGGGCGATGACGCCATCTGGCTCGCGCAACAAGGATGGGATGTTTGCGGGGTCGATATCTCTGAGGCAGCTTTGTCGATCGCGCGCAGAAATGCTCTGAGAAGAGACGTCGCCGACCGCATAGTGTTCGCGTGCCACGACCTTACGGTCTCGTTCCCGGAGGGTAGGTTCGATTTGATCTCAGCCATGTTCTTGCAAACACCATTCGAATTCCCACGGCGTGACGTCGTTGCACGGGCGTATTCGTTGCTCAATCCAGAGGGGCTGTTGCTGGCCGTAACGCATGGCTCGGCGGTACCATGGTCATGGAGCAGGCAAGATCATGCCTTTCCGACCGCAGAACAGGAACTAAACGAATTGGGCTACAATGAGAATGACGCCCAGGTCGCCTTCGTTGGGTCTGTTTCTAGAACAGCAACAGGACGAGATGGTCAAACTGCAAGTGTCTTGGATAATGTCATTATTCTCCAAAAGAGATAGCGGACATTACATCCGTTAAACAGGATGTCAGCTCAGTCCCGCTTCTTGGCAATCATTCTTGATCACAATGAACGGCCGCTCTTGGGAAAGGTTGCCTGCAAATGTGTGACCGAATTGGAAACGCTTTTCAGTCATTCGTTTGAGTCCTAGCGAAAGCTGCCTTCGAGCCCAAAGCCCCCGAATTCCGCGGTGCGACGAATGTCCGAAATGAATTAGTGTTTCTTGCTAGACCGGTACTCCCTCAGGTCCTCACTCAGCAAGTCGATGAAGCGGCGGACACGGGGTTCCAGCAGGCGCTTGTGAGGGTAGAGCGCGAGGATCGGAACCTGCCCCTGGTTCAGCCGGGGCAGGACCCGCTCAAGACGACCCTCCGCAATATCAGCGCCAACCAAAAGCTGCGGCAGCAAGACGATACCAAGACCATCCAATGCCATTGCCCGCAAGGCTTCGGCGCTGTCGAGACGCAGGCGAACCTGACCCTGAGCGCGGACCCAGGTGCCGTTTTCCTCTTGCAGGTGCCAGCCTTGACGCTCACTGCGGCTTGCGAACTGAAGCAGCTCGTGACGCGTGAGCTGTTCGACATTCAGCGGCCTGTCACGCCCGTTAAAGTACGCAGGCGCCGCACACAGGACCGCCTCATCCCGCAGAAGCGTGCGCGCGATGAAACCTTGATCCGGCGCACTTACGCCGATACGGATTGCAAGGTCGAAGCCTTTTTCGATAATGTTGTCGACCCGATCCGAGAGTGACATTTCGATCTGCGTATCAGGCCATGTTTCCAGATACCGACGAACCGTAGGCAGCAACAGCCTGCGCCCGAGAGCATCTGGTGCCGTGATTCGCAAGACACCACGAGGGACACCGCTGTCACTGACGATACTGTCGTCCGCGGCTGCGACCGCCGCACGAATGACCTGCCCGTGTTCGTAGAGGCGCTTTCCCTCTTCGGTCAGGTCGAGGGCGCGTGTGCTTCGGTTTAAGAGCCGAGCGCCGTAGCCATCCTCCAGTCGTGCGATGGCCTTCCCGGCCGTCGAGCGCGACAGCCCGAACAACTTGCCAGCCGCAACGAAGCTTCCGGTCTCAACGACCGAGAGAAAGAGGAGGATGTCGTTCACCTTCGATCCAATCATTAGGCTTTGTAGCATGGAAATCGCGACTGAGGCGAACTCTATTCGTCGGATGACGAGCCTAGATCTCTTCGCATCACATTCCATGAAAGGAGAAAGACATGTCCGCTTTAATTGATCGTATGAACCCGTCCGCCCTGCCGGATGCAAGTAAGATTGGATACTCCCAAATCTCCATCGCACATCCCGGACCCCTGGCTTTTGTGTCCGGGCAGGTGGCATGGCGGCCTGACGGGTCTCCTGCACCGGCATCACTAGCAGAGCAAACCGCCATCGTCATCGAGAACCTGAAAGGAGCGCTCGATGCGCTTCAGGCGACCACGGATGATATCGCTCAGATGCGCATCTACATGACAGACCTGCGGGGCGAAACGCAAGAAATCGCCATGGGTGCCATCCTTGGTTTCCTCAATGGCGCACAGCCTAGCCTGACCGGTATCGGCGTGGCCGCGCTGGCAGGTCCAGACCTTCAAATCGAGGTGGAAATGGTGGTGCAAGTCGCTGCCTGACACTCGCTAACGAAAGGCACACCCATGACAGCTTCTACACCTTACCAGCCCGGACCGAACCGGCGCCAGGTATTGCTGGCGGCCACTGCCGTTTCAGCGATTGCCTTGCTGCCGAGCGTCGCGTCCGCCCAAGCACAACCGGAATTCAAAGGACCGAAAGAAATGTCTACGTTCACAACCTCAGACGGGACCGAGATCTTCTACAAAGACTGGGGCCCAAAAACCGCGCAACCCATCGTGTTCCACCATGGCTGGCCACTTTCCAGCGATGACTGGGACAACCAGATGCTGTTCTTTGCCTCAAAGGGCTATCGCGTGATTGCCCATGACCGCCGGGGCCACGGGCGCTCCAGCCAGACTGATTTGGGCCACGACATGGATACTTACGCCGCTGATGTCGCGGAATTGGTCGCGCATCTGGATCTAAAGAACGTGGTCCATATCGGCCACTCCACCGGCGGTGGCGAAGCAGCCCGGTATGTCTCACGCGCCCAACCCGGGCGGGTGGCCAAGGCTGCGCTTCTCGGGGCCATCCCACCCCTGATGCTGCAAACGGAAACAAACCCCGATGGCATCCCAATGGAGGTCTTTGACGGGTTCCGGTCTGCCCTGGCCGCCAACCGCAGTCAGTTCTACCTCAATGTCCCCTCTGGCCCCTTCTTCGGCTTCAACCGCGAAGGTGCCGAAGTCAACCAGGGGCAAGTTCAGGCCTGGTGGCGGCAGGGCATGATGGGCAGCGCCTCAGCCCATTACCAGTGCATCAAGGTCTTCTCGGAGACTGACCAGACCGAGGACCTCAAGGCCATCGACGTGCCGGTCCTTGTGATGCATGGGTCAGACGACCAAGTCGTCCCGATTGCCAACTCTGCCGAGAAAGCCGTGAATCTGCTGAAGAACGGTACGCTCAAGGTCTATGATAGCCTGTCGCACGGCTTCTTCGCGACGCATCCCGAAACGGTGAATGCAGATCTGCTGGCGTTCATCGAAGCCTAGTCACGCATTGCTGCGGGGAAAGTGCCCCCCGCATCATTGCACCAGCCTGGTTTGAGCCCACTGTACCGTATCCTGTAGAGCGGACAAATGCCCGCTTTGAATCTTCGAAAAGGAACTTGGGTGCTGCTAGAAAGAGTTTGCCTACCCGTCTTCGAGCGCAAACAAAGAGCCGTCTGGATCGCAAAGGACAAAGCCATGAGTTCGAGCAGTTCTATCTGCCTCCAGAGGAGCCAGACGCGCGCCATTGGCTTCTGCTAAACTGCGGGCATTGGAGACGGAAGCAACCTTTATACTTGGCACCCAAGCTGCGTTTGAGCTTGTTGGTACATTCGAGACATATCGAACTGCAACAACATCGCCCGAAGGCCCGGCGAAAGAGACGCATCCCGGATCGCGTTTCGAAGCAACCTGCCATTCGAAAAGCTCAACATAAAACTCTTCTGGAAACAGACCGCTGTTGCTGACATACACTTCACGCCCGAACTGTCGGTGCGGCACCGGGAAGTTGTGCCGCGATAGGGATAGTCCGAAGGGCACGCCGAGCGGATCGCGGACGAGCGCATTGCGACCGACGCCCGGAACCTCGAATGGCTTTCGAACAATCTTACCTCCGAACGCATCGACGCGCTCCACCGCGGCGTCGACGTCGGGAACCTCAACATAGGCGATCCAACCGTTTTCATAGTCTGGAGGTGTCTCGGCGAAACCAGCACCCGCTTCGTCGGCCAACAGCGCGAGGACGAAATCCTTCTCACCACCGCCCCAAGCAAAGTCTGTCGCCCGCTCGACTTGGTAGGTCCAGTCGGCGATGTGCTGGTAGAAATCCATCGAACGCTTTCTGTCCGAAGTGAAAAGATCGTGCCACACGACCTGCCCGGCTTTTGACTGCGTCATCGTCTTACCTCCCGGCATCCTTAAGTTTCTTAACGCCGCGAATCATCTTCCCGAACGCCTTGTCCCGCGACCTGCGTTCTGCAAGACTGGCCGAATTGAAGGCCTCTTCGGCCAAGAGTTTACGCCATCTCCCTAGCCGAACAGCATCGAGGGCACCTTGTTCGACGGCCTTCCGTACAGCGCATCCCGGCTCGGTGTCGTGCTGACAGTCATTAAAGCGGCAACCTGCGGCAAGCTCCTGAATGTCGGCAAAAAGGTCATTGATCCCGTCCACCGCATCGGTGAGCTTCAATTCTCGCATGCCGGGGGTGTCTAGGATCAGACATCCATTGGGCATCGCATGAAGTTCGCGCCTGGTTGTTGTGTGCCGCCCCTTTGCATCGTCTTCGCGAATGGCCTGGGTCTCGATGGAATTGCTTTCGAGCAACGCATTGGTCAGCGTCGATTTCCCAACGCCAGAGGAGCCCAAAAACGCCAGCGTCTTGCCCGGTCTGCACCACGAGGACAGTTGCGTCCGGGGCGCGCTTCCACGGGCGTCGAGTGCGACCACTTCGATCATCTCTGACACGCCGCGGGCCGCGTCAGTATAGCTTTGCGGGTCCGTCGCAAGGTCTGTCTTTGTTACGACGATGACCGGTGTGATCCCGGCCTCAAATGCCAGAGCGGCATAGCGTTCGAGCCGGGCCACATTGAAGTCCTGATTGCAAGACGTGACGATGAAGGCCGTATCAATGTTCGCTGCAATCAGTTGTTCCTGCCGGCCTGTGCCAGGTGCGCGCCGCTTAATTAGGCTTGTGCGCTCAAGAACCCGACTGGATTGCGGGTGCGAAGGATTCAGCATCAACCAGTCACCGACAGTCACATCCGGCCGGGGAGGAAGCAATGCGTCAACACTGTCACCGAGAACGTGCAGCCCATTGCGATGCACTTCAACGACGCGAGCGGGAGGTGTCGCTGCTAGCTCGTCTACACTGATCTGCTGGGCGAAAAAGGGTTGCCATCCCAGTGCCTGAAGGGGGTTGAGATTGGTTCGTGATCCGGCGTCTCGCGCGCGTTGCGGAAGGAAAGTTCTGCGGTCCCGTTTCATGGGGGGGCCACTTTCATGTCTCTAGCCCAAGCTATTCTTGAGCAATGATGGTGGGAAACGAATGTGCACATCAAAACGAGCCGTCAGCCTCAAGGCTACGGAACTGTTTCAATAGTTGGATGTGCACCGGAAGGCGTGCTGCCTCCCTTCATTACCAGGACATGAAGTCTCCATTTCGGATAAAGAACACATGGGGTGTGGCAATACACAACGCAAGTGCTGACGACTAAGATGAAACGTTTCTGCGTTTATTAGAAGCGTCCATCTGGCGGGACGAAAGGGAAGTCAGCTTTGTCCGCAGAGCAGACCTTCGTTCAAACCGCAGCGAACATCTGTTTCCCGCCCATCCAGTAGATTTGCTGCGCCTCAAAAGAACGTCTGCTTTCGGGCTCAAGATTCAGCGCGATAAATGTCAGTTTTAAGGGCGCAAAGTGGCCGTTCGTGAGAAGCGGTTGGAATAAATGACTGGAGCTACTTACCAATCTCGGCTTTCGTTTTGAACTCGGGTGACGAGTCGCCAATTGAATTTAAGATAGGGGTATAAAAGCCGCTCAACGTTTCAACGTCACTAACCAGCAAAGAGTTCCTTGTAACCTTCAACCAACAACCAGTTGGCACGAGCCAAGTGGCTTCCTACAATATTTTTCGCAAATTCTGGCGACGCCACCGGATCAACTCCAAAGATTGACTGAGCCATCTCCAACTCATCAGTACCGTCTGATGAAGCGTCAAGCAGCTTCATATAGAGCGTAAAGTGTTTTTTGTCGTAACCAGTGATGCGATCTGACCAAGGAACTGTTTCCTGAATATCCATCTTCTCTGCAACCTTCACACCAAGTGTAGTAACGACTTTGCTGAAGGCAACCGGATATTGCTCAGGTCGCTTCACGCATTCAATTGCGCATACTATAGCGAATAGGAACTATCGTTCCTAGAACGATAGTTCCAGCTTTGATCCTGATGTCGTCATGGACCTCAATGAGGTTATGGCGATCAACATGCGTCGATTGCGCCATGATCAGAATTTGACGCAAGAGGAACTCGCGGCTCGAGCTGACGTCAGCATGCGGTATCTGGGTTCGATTGAACGCGCTCGTGTTTCGGCGAGTGTCACTGTGCTGGGCAGACTTGCAAATGCTCTGAACGTCGATCCGTGCGAATTGATTAAAGAGCTGAAGCCGAAAACGTAGAACTCAGAATTCCTGGAGCGAGTCTGACCCGATCCGTTCCTTTTCTAGTTGCGGAAAAGGTAGTTGAGAACCTCTCACCCAAACGGGAGGTTCTCACACTACCGATCACCACAATCGACGTTACTGTCGTGACGGATTCGTTGATGCATTCACACTTAGTGTGTTCGAGTAGCTAGCCTTAGCCACCTGATCACCAAGCCAATCCAGCAAAAATTTCGAAATCTAGCGTTTCTGAGCAGGAAAACAGTCCAAGAGACCGTCCATGGTGAGGAAGTGGTAGCCATGGAAAATCAACGGGAAAGCGATGTATTTAAGAGGGCTCTCCTAATCGGGTGACAGGAGCCAGGACGTGACCTTTATGTCAAAGACTGGCTGATCCGAGAGCCGAATGTGATGGTCTCTGTTTCCATCACACGAGCGGAGGGAGATGCTCAATGTCTGTTTATGTCGGCCTCGATGTCTCACTTGAAGAGACACACTATTGTATTACGGACCAGCACGGAAAACGGTTGAAAGAAGGCAAGACAGTCACCGATCCGGCTGCCGTTGCTGATGCCCTAGCATCGATTGGTGCCGATCTGAAACGGATTGGTCTGGAAGCCTCCTCAGTCGGCGCCTGGCTCGCAAACGAGCTCAAGTCGATGAACTATCCCGCCATCGTTGTCGAAGCCCGACACATGCGCACTGCGCTGAAAACTCAGAGAAACAAAACAGATCGCAATGACGCTCGTGGCATTGCCGAGATGATGCGTCTTGGGTGGTATCGCGCTGTCTATGTGAAGAGTCCGGAGAGCCAGCGGCTGCGGATGCCGCTGGCCAATCGCCGCCTTCTGAAGCGCAAACTGATTGATATTGGGAACCATATTCGTGGGTCGCTGCGAGCCTTTGGCCTGTTTATGGGCCAAGTCTCGCGCGGCAAATTCGAAGCCCGTGCACGTGAACTTGCGGCGCAGACAGACGGTGGTTTTGACGAGTTCGTCGACACAATGCTGACCGTGCGGTCCAGCATGCTCGAAGGATACAAGCCCTTCATGCCATTCTCATTCGAGTGGTTAGGGCCGATCCTGTTTGCAGACGGTTCATGAGCGTGCCGGGAGTTGGGCCGATCACCGCTCTGTCCTTCAAGGCTGGCGTGGATGATCCGTTGCGATTTACGCGTCCCAGAACCGTCGGCGCACACTTCGGATTGACGCCTCGACGATGGCAGTCGGGGACGATCGATCGCGAGAGTGGGATCACCAAACAGGGAGATAAGGATGTCAGAACAGCGCTCTGCGAGGCGGCCGCAAGTCTGCTTTTGCGTGTCAGACAATGGTCTTCCTTAAAGGCTTGGGGCTTACAGATTGCCAAGCGCACGTGCATGATGAATGCGATTGTTGCGGTCGCGAGGAAGCTCGCTTCCATCCTTCATCGCATCTGGATCGACGGGTCCAAGTTCCATGTTGGACGCGGTGCAAACGTCAAACGCAACTTAATTGGGACAAGCTAAGCACCGCGAATTCCTCCGTCCAAACAAGGAGCGTTGACCAATTCCACGCGCGTGGAAGGCCCTGGCGGGGCCGCGAAACAGGGTATGTCCGATATCTTGCATGCTACTGAAATCCGCAACGAGGACCTCGTAGTGAAAGCGCGCGTAGCGCTTGGACTGCCCTGTTTTGATCATCTGACGAAGAGCGTGAGCCGGCCGAACCCCTCTGGAAACGGGCTTAGCGTTGAGCTCGAAGTAGCGCATGGACCGCCAGACGCCAGAAAAAACGATGTGTGTTGGCAATCAATGGCTGACGGTGTATCGTCTTGGCGATATTTTGCTTATTGTTGCCTAAAAGAAGTAGAAAAAGGCGAATTATTACAGTTAGATAGTATCCCGATTAGTAGTGCGCCTGTAAATCCGGATCCGGATGCTACGGCTGTTGCCGGTGGGGCGACTGCTCCGCACTCTGATGGTGTCAACACGGGGTCACGAAAGCGCCCCAGGCAACATCGGAAGGGAGCAGTCATGGGATATTATGCCGGACTTGATGTGGCGATGAAACGGTCCGCACTGTGTGTGATCGACGACAGTGGCGCCATCGTGCTGGAAGGTAGCGTCGACACGGATCCCGATGCGATCGCTACGGCGCTTGCCCCCTTTGCCCGAAGCCTACAGCGGGTCGGCCACGAAACCGGGTCGCTGGCGCCATGGCTACACAAGACGTTGAGGGCCCGCGGCCTGCCGATCATCTGCATGGAAGCGGCCCATACGCGCTCGGCCTTGTCGGCGATGCGCAATAAGACGGACAAGAACGATGCCCGTGGTCTGGCGCAGATTTTACGCACCGGATGGTTCCGGCCGGTGCATATCAAGAGCGATGAAAGCTACCGGATGCGGATGCTGCTGATGGCCCGGCGCAATATGAAACGCAAGTTTCTGGATATTGAAAACGCCATCCGGCACTCGCTCAAGGCCTTTGGAATCCGTCTTGGCCAGGTCAGCCGCGGCCGGTTTGAGGGTAAGGTCCGGTCTGCCCTGGCCGACGATGTGGTGCTGACCGGTATGGTCGAAGGACTGCTGAAAGTCCGCGCCGTCTTGTGGACCGAGTATTGCGCGCTGCACAAGCTTCTGGTGAAGATCGTGGCCCGTGATCCGGTGTGCCGGCGGTTCCTTGCGGTCCCTGGTGTCGGGCCGGTGACGGCGCTGAGCTTTCGCGCTTCGGTCGATGATCCGCACCGGTTTTTGAAGTCGCGCACGGTCGGCGCGCACTTCGGATTGACGCCGCGACGATGGCAATCGGGCACGTCGATCGACCATGGTGGCCATATCTCGAAGAAGGGGGACGGCGAGGTGCGCACGGCCCTTTACGAGTCCGCGAATGCGCTTTTGACGCTGTTGCGCCGACCCGATCCGCTCAAAAGCTGGGGCCAGAAGATTGCTAAAAAACGCGGCCACAAGGCCGCCTGCGTCGCTGTTGCGCGCAAGCTGGCGATGATTTTACACGCCATGTGGCGCGACGGGACCGACTATGGAGCGCCGAGATCGACTGCCACATTGTCTCTTTCGGCGCGCGCAACTGCGGCCGGAAACGGAGGATGATCGAGTTTGGAAGTCCAGTGACTTCTGACCCTATCCGCTCGTGATGAGCGGGTCTGCCCGACGGGAAACTGATCGATGCGGGAAGCACGTTATCTTGTCTGTGACGCCCATTTGAAAAGTGCGATCACGCCGTAATGCATGTGATTGATGCCCCGCGTGTCCGATTGGAAAATGAACCGGCGCCCTGTGGGATCCGAGTTCGGAAGAGTGCATGGACCGTCCGGCATGTGGGTTTGCAGATCAAACGGGCTCTGAAGTATGCTTGAATAGAGAGTGAAGTGATGCGGTGATCCTTCCAAGAAGAGGAAAGAAAATCCATGAAAAAACAACGGAATAGCGATGTATTTAAGAGGGCAAGATAAAAGGAACAGGTGCAAGCACCTGCGTCAGCCCAGTCTGCACATCGGGTTTCACCTGCACCAGGCGGCAAGCTTCAGGTGCAGGTGAAACAGGTCAAGCTTCTGAAAAATCAAAAGAAGACCAGGTGCAGACTATCAGACAAGCTTGGCGCATTTCAATCAATGCTCATCTTGTTCTTTCATGACCAGAAACGAAGATGACCGCTTTAGACCTCGACCCGGCCGCATCCGCAGCCAAGGTGGAGCCAGGTCCAAAAGCTTTCTCAATAGCGTGCTCCACCAAGTCTCCGCGGCGCAGACGGCTAGTGCAACTACGGCGAAGGCATTCACAGGCAGACGGATCGGGCGCGGCAATAATGTTCTGCGCCGGCATCGTGCCGGTTTCCGGTTCGGTCCGGCATCACGGCGCGTGGTCATCAAATCCCGGATCGTCAAGCTGACAGGGCAGGGATCAAAAAGTGGGATTGCGGCCGCACGCGCGCATCTTCGCGACCTCTAGCGCGATGGTGTCACCAAGGAACAAGAACGAGGCCAGCTCTACGATGCAACAAGTGATGACGTGGACGGCAGTCAGTTCCTGGAGCGAAGTGACGGCGATAGGCATCAGTTTCGCTTCATCGTCTCGCCCGAAGATGCGACTGAACTGGAAGATCTGAAACCCTTCATCCGTGACCTGATGCGCACCATGGAATCCGACCTCGAAACACGGCTCGATTGGGTCGCGGTCGATCATTTCAACACGGAACATCCACATACTCACATCGTGCTGCGTGGCCGCGACGACAAAGGCAAGGATCTTGTCATAGCACGGGACTATATCAGCCACGGCATGCGGAGGCGGGCAAGTGAGCTCCTGACTTTGGAACTCGGGCCGCAAACGGAACTTGAAACCCTCCAGAAACTCGAGCGGCAGGTCGATCAGGACCGCTTTACCGATCTGGATAGGCAACTGGTTCGATCGGCTGAAGAAGGGCTGGTCATTTTGCAGGCTTCAGGCAACCGAAACGACAAACGTGTTCAAATGGCACTTCGGTCCGGGCGGCTTCGTGTCCTGGAAAGGCGAGGACTTGCAGCGGAAATCGCGCCAGGTCGATGGCGATTGTCTTCTAATCTTGAAACGACGCTTCGGCGCGCCGGCGAGCGTGGCGACATTATCAAGACCATGCATCGTAGCCTGAAAGTAGCGGGCCTGGATGCCGGCGCCGCTGAATATTCCATCTTCGATCCAGGTGATCCTCGTAGCCGTTCGGTCACTGGGCTCATCATTGATCGCGGGCTGCACGACGAACTCGATGACGGGCACTACGTTGTGGTCGATGCTGTGCATGGCCGTGTCCACTTTGTTTCCCTGGACCCGCGTCAGGAGATTGATGATGTTCCGATCGGCGCTGTCGTAAAAATTCATCCGGCGAAGCGAAGGCCCAAAAGCGCGGATCGGACCATTGCCGAGATCGCGCAACAGAATAGCGGCACGTATTCGCCGGAACTGCATCGGGAGTTCGACGGCAGCGCCTCCGAAGACTACATCAAGGCGCATGTCCGGCGGCTGGAAGCTCTAAGACGCCAGAACATTGTGCAGCGTATTACCGATGGCTTCTGGCAGGAGACCCCATGAATACGACAACGACTGAAACCTCAAAATTCGTCGAAAGAGCCAAAGCCTAAATCGATACGATCGGCGCTGAACTCAACGAATTGGAGCTCAAAGCAAAGACTGCGGGCAAAGAAGCTGACAACTGGTCTGCGGCGCAGGTTGAAAAACTGAAGCGCGACTGGTCTCAGGCCAAAGACGAAATGGACACTATCGCTGACCGAGCAAAAGAAGAAGGCGAGGAAGCCGTCCGCGAAGCCAAAGAAAAGGCGGAGCGGCACTACGAGGCCCTTCAAGCATCAGTGAAAGCCTATCGCAGCCACCTGAATGTGGCGGCCGATAACTGAGACTCGATGAGGGTGCCGCACACCCCAACTTGAAGGAAGAAATTCATGAAGAATGCAATCAAGATGCTCGCAGCCGGAGCAATCGTCATGACCGGCGCAACCTTTGTAGCGGCCCAGACCGTCGGCGAGACGATCCTCGGTGTCGAGGTCAATGTCGCTAAAGTTCGTGCAGCAGGCTTCAGCGCTAACAAATTGATCGGTTCGGATGTCAACAATGATTCTGGTGTTCGCGTCGGATCAGTTCATGATTTGATCATTGCCCCTAAAGGCGATGTTAGCCTTGCAATCATGGAAGTAGGTGGTTTCATCGGCATCGATTCCAAGTGGATTGCAGTACCCGCGACCATATTTGTCGCCGGCAATGATGGACATTTCGTTCTTCCAAAGGCGACCGAGGAAGAACTGAAGAAAATGCCATCATTCCACTATGCTCAGTAGTCGGTTTTGGAGGACACAATGACGCCTGCTTTCAACACCGAAAAACACCGTGGCAATGGCTGGTTTGTATTCTTGGGAATCGTAATGATTGTCACAGGAGTCGGTGCCGTCACGTTCTCATTTGAGGCATCGCTCTCGGTCGAACTCTTCGTGGCAAGCGCATTCCTGGTCATCGCATTTGCTACGCTTATCCAAGCGTTCAGGGAAAAAGAGTGGGGTGATGTCTTTTGGCAGTTTGCGATTGGCGTCATCTACCTGGTTGGCGGCATCCTCATGCTCGCCAATCCGTTGGGTGGCGTGTTGGTGTTGACGGTCTTTTTGGGAGCCACCTTCTTTGCAGAAGGTATCGCGAGGATCGTAATTGGATTCCAGATGCGTTCGGCACCCAAGTGGGGTTTCCTGGTGGCATCGGGAGGCACTTCCGTTTTACTCGGCATCCTGGTTTTCGCAGGAATGGCCAACGGAGCGTCCTTGACCTTCATTGGCATCTTGTTGGGCATCAACGTCGTTTTTGCCGGAGCATCTCTCCTGGTTCTCGGCAGTTCCAAGCTGGAACAGACTGAAGAGCAACCAGCCTGATCTCATTAGCCGGGGCCGCGCTATCGACCCCGGTTTGATGACCTGCACAAATAGTTCGTTTGGCATGTGTAGGCGCTTCAACACTTTCTAAGTTTTGCGTGTCTCTCGGGCGCGAGAAGTATTCCTCGTCCGAGCCGGACATGCGAGGTACCTGCGCCGGACCATCCAGATACACGACATTTCAGACTTTGATCGAATATTAAGGAGCTTTTCGGATATTTCGAATGCTGCCATTTGGTAGGTCATCAGTCCAGACAGTCAAACCTCGGAATCACATCAAGGACGTCGAGAACCGGTTCCCCGTCCTGTTTCGTTGGCATTCTTCCTTCATTGAACAAGGACGCATACCCGTGAACAAATGCCCAGCGCATGAGTTGGGTTCGAAGATCCTCTGTATCCGGGCCAAGCCTTGGTCCGCGTTTTTCCCGCTATATCTGTTGGTCCAACTCCAATACATTGAATACGTATTTCGGTGGGTCGCGCCGGGGGTCGGAAACGCTCAGTACGGCTTCTTGCCCTTCGCATGCTATCCATACAGGTCGGTGGATTGGCAGGACGCGCTGGCGTCTGCTAGCTTTTCAAACAACGAAAAGGCATCTCACAGCGTACGAAAATCGCGTCAGCTTTGCCTTTGCCAAGTTTCTTCAAAGGATGTGCACGACATGGATCTGGGGCTAAGAGGTAAGAGCGCGCTCGTGACCGGCGCAACAAGGGGAATTGGGCGGTGCTGCGCCGAGATTTTTGCAGCCGAAGGTGCCAACATCGCGATTTGCGCACGCCATCACGACGAGGTGGACGAAACTGTCGCGGCACTGAAAAGAGAGAACGTCATGGCGCGCGGTCAGGTGCTTGACGTTTCTGAAAAGGCGGCTCTCGAAGAGTTCGTGGCATCATCGGCTGAAGCGTTCGGAGGGCTCGATATCATTGTTGCCAATGCATCCGCGCTTGCCATGGCAGACGACGAGGAAGCTTGGCGTAGCAGCTACGAAATTGATCTGATGCATACTGTCAGTTTGGTCAATTCAGCGATGCCTTGGCTGGAGCGTTCTAGTGCGGCGTCAATCACTGCAATTTCCAGCGTGTCAGGGCGTGAGATCGATCCCAGCGGCCCAGCCTACGGCGCTTTCAAGGCTGCACTCGTCCACTACATGCACGGCCTTGCGGTCAAACTGGCGGACAAGAGTATCCGTGCCAATACCGTCTCACCGGGCACTACCTATTTCCGGGGCGGAATTTGGCACAGGATCGAAAGGGAAACGCCCGACGTTTTTGCCAGTGCCCTCGTGCGCAATCCGACCGGACGGATGGCGCGACCAGAGGAAATTGCGCGCGGCGTGGTATTTCTTGCAAGCCCTGCTTCCTCCTTCACGACCGGGACGAACTTGATCATCGACGGAGCTTTGACGCGTGGGGTTCAGCTTTGAAACTCTAGACAATTTCCGAATGGCAAACCGGTGCGATAGAATCATTTCGGAACAGCCCGAACTAGTGGCTCACAGCTTCATGCCAGAACACCCGGCCAATATTCCCACGGCAATTCATTGAACCGAAATGTTGGACGGCGGCTTTGTCCGCATTTTGGACCTTTGAGTAGAGCGCAACGAACGTCCCCTCTTCGTCAGGCGGGCCGCTCTTAAGGGCGGCACACTGATATTCAGTTCCAGGGAATAATTGCCTTTACGGCCGGATCGTCCTGACCGGCTGCCTGGCTGAGATTGGCCTTGAAGTTCCGGCTCGGAATGTAGGGCTTGCCGGTTTCTCTGGAGGTGTTTTTCCAGATCGCGCCGCAGTCAATGCGGTTGCCAGCCGGGGACCGGCTGTAGAGTCGATGCGTGGGTGCTTTGTCATTGTCGCTGGTGACGGGGTTGCCGCACTTATCAACGGCTCGATACAGATGGCGCCATTGGCCCCGGACCCTGACATAAGTCTCATTGATGCGAATTGAGCCACAATGTGGCTTGCGGAATCGGCGCAAACGCTTTTCGATCAGCGGAGCATACGTCAGAACCCATCTGTTGATGGTGCTGTGGTCAACTTCGAACACGCGTTCGAAGAACATTTCATCTAAGTCCCGATAGCTCAGCGGTTAGCGCAAGTACCAGGACACAGCTTGAATGATCAGCCATGCTTCGAACTGTCTGCCTTTGAAGTCATCCTTCGACTAGCGCTTCAGTTTGTCGGCGATGGCTGCGAGAACCATGACGCAAAACTCCAAAAACAGGAGCAGTCTTTCAACCGCAAATCCTCAAGGCAGAGTTAAAATGAAAATCGTTGCGACCCCCCCCAAAAAAAAATAGTGGGTGGGTGCTCGACACACCCGCCATGGCTGGTTATCCTCGCAACACAGCGCCTGCTGGTTATGTGAATGGCCTTCCGGTAGCGCTTTCATTCTTTGGATCGGCTTATTCTGATGCCGAATTGCTCGGTTTTGCCTATGCGTTCGAGTTCCTCCTGCCTATCCAGCCACCGTAACTGAATGAGTATGGCTTTTCCCTAGCGAACTTATTCGCCTATTAGTTGCTTAGTATGATGAAGCCATTCCGGTCAGTTTACCGCGCCTAATAGATTCTCCTCAACCATAATGACACGCACCCGCACAGGAAAATTCAAGTCAAACAAGCGGCGCGCCGTGCGATCGAGATCCTCAGCAAGCGCTTGTAACAATTCAGGTGTTCTGTTGGCTTTATGCCGGCATGTCAGCTCTACATAGCAACCGGAGAGATTGACCTTTGCATCCGGCATGACGACGACCACCGCATGTTCACCCTGAGCATCTAGGCCATTAATAACAACATCGTTAAGCGAATCCAAATCGGCGTCAGACACGGGTTTCTTTGAATCGACAAAAACTTTCAAACTGGGCATTTTATCACTCCGGCTTTATCGCGCGAAAAATTCGATTTGGAACCTTCATAGAGATGCTGTCACCTTCGTCATTGTAATCTACCTCAGCCCGAATGGACTCCGGGGTGCAGCGTCTTACAAATTCGTTAAGTGCGTCGAGTTTACTCTTATCACCTCCGAGTTCACTTTCGAGACGACCAAGCGTACTTTGATGAAAATTTGCCTCGAAAACCTGTTTAACTTCAACAAAACCTGATTCTTCAAACAGCCACGGCATCTGCTCCCCGCGCGTGAAGTAACGATCAACAACAATGGACTCATATCCAGCAAGTTCATTCTTTTTTTGCATCTGCTCGGTAAACGCATCCTGCTGCTCACCCGTGTCAGGCATGACCTCCCAGATCACAAAGCGTCCCCCAGGTTTCAACACCCTAAACACGTTTTGAAACACAAGTGGCTGATCTATATGCGGAACTTCATGCAGTCCCATCTTGATGACAACCGCGTCAAACATTGCGTCATTGTAGGGAAGGTTGCGTGCGTCTCCGACTGTAACATCCGCCGCTCTCGAGCGCACTGTGTCGGGAATGCGATCAAGCTGAACTTTGTGGAGGTCGCACATGCTGAGTTCGATGTGAAGTTGCTCCTTCTCAGCTCGGTTCAATATGTGCGCACTTACAGCACCATATCCGCACATGAGATCAAGTACGCAGGCTCCATCGGAAATCTCCATCGCATCGGCGAGCTTTCCAAGGTCTTCACCCGCGACGCCATGAATCTTTGAAAAGTCAACCTTGCGGATATTGTAACCATCCGCAATCAATTCTCCTCGGAATTGGAGTTCGCTATCTGCAGCGAGCTCAAGCATGTCAGAATCGGCTTCCAATGATGAAGAAAGAACACCATTGGCGTCAATCTCTAGAACCATACGCACCTTGCCGCCGGTCTTTTTTAACCTAGCGAGAAACTCCTGAGACCGCTCGCTAACGGACAGCAGGGTTGGCATCTTATTGCCTTCAGCCGCCGCAAAATTGGCGGAGAGCATTTTGCGCTTCTGTTTCAAAGTGTAACCTCCTGGCTCTTTCGTCAACTATCTGTTGATGTACCAAGGACCGTATCCAAAGCATCGTGCTCAATCAAACCCTTAGTCAATGTCATGATGCTTGCAACCTGTCAGGCCATCTCCAGGTAACCATCCGAGACGGTATGTTCTGTTTCTCGAATGCAACTGTCCCGGTCCTGTAGCGTAGCAAAGTGCCTCTTTAGACTATACAAATGATAGAAGGAGTCTAACTGCTCAGACAAGTTCACACAGGAACCTCCGGCCATGTTATCAAAGCTGCAACTTGCCCGTCATCAGGACATTTGGAACAGATGGTTTTGTGATTTAGCGGAGTGCCTGGCTCATCGTGTTGGTTTTATTTGAGCTGCTTGATGGCGGTATTGCAAACGGCGCTGCTTGAGTGTGTTTCGTTTGATCTTTTCGCGTTCGAGTAAGGTGGTTTCACCGCGCCCGAAGTAGACATCGGCAGGTGTGAGGTTACCAAGGCTTTCGTGGTAACGGTGATGATTGTAGTGGGTGACGAAGCGCTCTATGCTCTTGTTGAGATCCCCCGGCAGGAAGTAATTTTCCAAGAGAATGCGGTTCTTCAGGGTTTGGTGCCAGCGTTCGATTTTACCCTCAGTTTGCGGATGGTATGGCGCACCACGAACATGATCCATGCCTTGCTCGTTGAGCCATTCAGCCAGTTCGCTGGAAATATAGCTGGCTCCGTTGTCCGACAGCAGCCTTGGCTTGTGCCGAACAGCAACCTGATCACAACCGGATGCCTGGAGGGCCAGTTCCAGTGTGTCGGTGACATCACCAGCCGTCATCGTCGTGCAAAGCTTCCAGGCGACAACGTATCGCGAGAAATCGTCCAGAATGGTGCTCAAGTAGAACCAGCCAATAATCTTGATGTAGGTGAAGTCTGTCTGCCACATCTGATTAATGGCTGTGGTTTTGTCCCGGAATTCATCGGCAGCCTTGATGACCACAAAGGCCGGGCTGGTAATCAGGTCATGCGCCTTGAGTAGACGATACACTGAGGCTTCAGACACGAAGTACTTCTACGTGTCAGTGAACCGCACCGCCAACTCCCGCGGTGATAGCTAAGGTTCTGTCAAAGCCAGGGCAATGATACGCTCCCGAATATCATCCGGAATGCGGTTCCAGACCTTTGAGGGCCTTGGAGACTTGTCTTCCAAAGCTGCCGGACCACCGGTCAGATAACGGTCGTACCAGCGGTAGAACGTAGTGCGGGAAATGCCAAGCTTATCGAGGGTCTGGTTGGCTGGGAGATGAGACTGTTCCACCAGCTTTATGATCTCTAGCTTTTCTGAGGCGGGATATCTCATTCGCCGTCGCCCCCATGCCCGATCATGCTTTTTTTGAGCAAACGGAGTTCCAGAGCCTGTTCTGCAACCACCTTCTTCAAATCGCGAGCTTCACGACGAAGGTCCTGCACTTCACCTGTGTTGGCTTCCCGGGCAGTATCGCCAGCCAAGCGCTTGCGCCCGGCTTCCATGAACTCCTTCGACCAACTGTAGTTCTGGCTTTGCGCAATGCCTTCCTGGCTGCACAGCTCAGTTATGCTGTCTTCACCACGAAGGCCAGCCAGAACAATCCTAATCTTGTCTTCAGAGGAATACCGTTTGCGCGCTTTGCGGCGGATATCCTTTACCGCGCGATCTGCTGCGTCCCGCTGACGTTCGCTCTTTTGTCCCATTCTTCGCGCCTGAATAGTGAAGATGAGCCAAAATCTCTCCCTTAAGCAATCAGCTTAACTGGACCCATAGGCGATGATGGGGAACACAGTCTTACAAAGCATCGTTTTTGCCAACGACCAAGAGAAGAAAAAACCGGCTGGAACCGCATTGGCCCAACCGGTGCACCTTATTCGCTTCTCCTGATCGTACATAGTCCGGATTAACCCAGAAATGTTTACTCAATACAGAGAGAGACGACCCGTTGTTGTTTGTCGTGATAAACGGGACTGCTCACGCCATCAAGTCGTGAAAGTTGTTGTCGATCGGAACCGGAGTCCCGCAGATTTCATCGCCGCTCTCAGTCGGAACAATTACGCAAACAGGCGGTGTTCCAACTTCCAGAACAAAGTCAAACTCTGGGAATTCGGTTCCGCACTTTGGAAAAGGAATCGTAGGAGGAACATTGATGGTGTCTTCACTCACAGTATCGAAGGCTGTAGTTTTAGTGTTGGTCATTGGTTTTTTCCTCATTAAGAATTTATTAGGCACCCATAAGAGCTGTCTGTGACTTCCTCCCTGGGCATACAGAATAGGTGGTTATTCCAGCCGCTTTATTCAACGCGTAGTTACGGACTAAATTGTTATAAAATATGACAAAAATTGGCTTTGAAGCAATGACTTCCCGAGTTTAGCACCGGGAAAAGACATTCGAGATATCCAAGTGGAACTGACGGAAGGCACTACGTTAGGTATCGGTGTCGGTGACGACTATCGATGGAACCTAAACAAAAAAAACCAGCACCACATTTGGTGCTGGCTTGTCGCTCAGTCACATCTCGGGACGCAACAAAACTATATCTCACAATACAAACTATTAAACCTCCCTGAACGTTGCCCTAATCTGCTTACTGAGGGGTTCGAGAAGGTACTGGAACAGTGTTCGTTCGCCGGTCTCGATGTAAACCTCAGCAGGCATACCCGGCAACAATCTCAACTCGCGGTTAGCCAGTGTTTCAACCGCGCCGATGTCCAATGCCACCCGAGCTTCGTAAAACGGCACCCCGGTTGTCGGGTCGGTTTTGAGGTCCGCTGAAACAAACTGTACGCTGCCATCCAGCCTAGGAGCAATGTGGTGATCGAATGCTCCAATTACGACTGTAGCCTCTTGACCAACTGAAACATTGTTGATGTCTTGCGGCATAACGCTGGCAGTAACTACGAGGACGTCCCCTTCAGGTACAATCTGCATTATGACCTCGCCAGGAGAAACCACGCCACCAATTGTTTGCACACCAATTTCATGGACGAAACCGTCTGTCGGCGCCTTAATCTCTACACGTGCGAGTTGCAGTTCAGCAGCGGCGCGGCGTTCCTTCAAGCCGTCAAGTTCGACCTCCAATGTGGATATCTCGTTCATCACCTTCTCGCGGAAGGATTTTTCCAGTTGCAGAATATTAACCCTGGTCTCGCTGATGCGTCCGCGGGCAACAGCAATCTGTGACATCAGCCCACCACTACTACCCAATAAACCGCTTCTTTGACGCTTGAGTGTCGTAACCCGGTTTGCGGGAGTTAGGCCTTTGTCGAAGAGCTGCGTTAAGCCGTCCAGCTCGCTGTCAATAAGGTCGATTTCCTCGAGCTTGGCGTCATATTGTGCCTTCAAACCCGAGATTTCCTGCTCGATCTGAGTGATCTTTTCTTCCAAAGCAGAAACCTCACCTTCCTGAGTGAGGCGGCGCGCATCCATTAAGGCGCGTTGGGTTGCCAAGGCGCGTTGAACCTTCGTTTCATCTTCACGAGATATTAGTTCTTCCGTCAAACTGAACGCGCCCAAACGGTCGCGTTCAGCAGTCAGCCGCACCAGCTGTGCTTCAACCGCAACCAGGCGGTCATCGACCAACGCATGACTGCCCGACAAGAGCTTGTCATCAAGCGTCATAACGACATCTCCGGCTGCAACTCTGTCTCCGTTGCCGACATGGACATCGCCAACGATTCCGCCGTCAGGATGCTGCACTGTCCGAAGGTCAGACGAAACCACAACGTTTCCGCTAGTTACGACGGCACCTGACATGCGAGCGGTCATCGCCCAGCCGCCAAAGCCGATCGACAGCACCGCAACAGCTGCGAGGCCAAAGCTGATGGACTTCCACGAATTGTCAATGAAACCTTCGCTTTGGGTTTTGGATTTCGAATTAGTTTTCATAATTTCCTCCATTGAATTGGCTGAGGCGCATGCGTCAATCAGCTAGTGGCAGTAGCAAAGGTTTCGTCGGGTTTTGGTGTTGAAGGCGGATGGCTTCTCACCACCTGAGCCGATTGCTCTGCGGCAGGTTGCACTTGTTCTGCAGCCGCCTGATTTCGTTGACGCAGACGTTCCATTACTTCGGCACGGGGGCCGAAATCACCGACGCGGCCGTCTTCCATGATCAAAATCTTATCGACGGAACCAAGGACACTTGCCCTATGGGCGATGACGATCACGATCGCACCACGCGCTTTGGCCGCTTGGATAGCGTGATTCAAGGCCGCTTCGCCTTGGGAGTCCAAGTTCGAATTAGGTTCGTCCAGAACAACCAGGAACGGATCTCCAAAAAGCGCGCGAGCAAGTGCGATGCGTTGCCGCTGACCACCAGACAGAGCCGTACCACGCTCTCCCACATCAGTTGCATATCCGTCCTTCAGACTTGCAATCAGTTCGTGGACCCCTGCGGCTTTGGCAGCAGAAACAATCATTTCATCTTGCGCCTCAGGATCAAAGCGCGCGATGTTCTGGGCAATCGTTCCATCAAACAGTTCAACATCCTGCGGCAGAAAGCCAGTCTGCGGGCCGAGTTCTTCTGGCAGATACTGATCAATTGGCATGCCGTCGAGGTTGATGCTTCCTTTCGCCGCCGACCATGCTCCTACCAGTGTACGGGCCAGTGTCGATTTGCCACTTCCGGTTGACCCGATCACTGCAAGCGCTTCTCCGGCCTTCATATCGAAACCGACACCTTTTAGAATTGCCGAAGTCACCATAGGTGGTGCGGCGATCAGCCCGTTGACCGACAGGGACTTCTCAGCTTTCGGCAAAGAAATTCTACCATCGTCTTCGCTGCAAGACATCGTAGCTCTAAGTTGTGCCCATGACTGCCGCGCAGCAACCAGGCTCCGCCAACTTCCGACAAGGGTTTCAATCGGCTGAAGACCACGGGACATGATGACGGAAGCCGCTACAATCGAACCCGCTGAGATTTGCTGATGAATGGCAAGGTACGCCGCGACCGCCAGAATGCCGGACTGCAAAGCCAGTCGAAATACCTTAGTGAAGCTGCCCGAAACACCAACAGTGTTAGAGGCTTTGGCACTCGCGCCAAGGTGAAGATCGTTGATGTCCTGCCAGGTCTTGCCAAGGTTGGCTTGCATCCCCATGGCGCGGACCATTTCGGAATTGCGGCGGCTGGCTTCAGCCAAGCGGTTGCGTTTTCCGGCATATTGCGCCTGAAAACGGGCAGCTGCACGGACTTTGAAGTCGGTCACAACAGCAATAGCCAGCAAAGCAATCGCGCCGATGACACCGACCAGTCCCAACCAGATGTGCATCGCAAAGACCAGACCCAAATATACGGGTATCCAGGGTAGATCAAACAAAGCTCCTGCACCTTGACCGGACAGGAAACTGCGGATTTTTTCGACGTCCTGAACTGCAGCTGCCGGGTTTCCTGATGCGCGACGAAGAGAAGGTTCCGAAAGCGTATAATCGAACGCTGTCTTCGTGAGCCTCTGTTCAAAACGATGCCCCATTGAAACAAGAACTCGGGTACGTGCCCCATCGATCAAGGCCATGAAGAGATACAGACCAGCCACGAGAGTACTAAGAGCAACGAGCGTATTCACACTCTGGCTTGACATCACGCGATCATAGATCTGTAGCATGAAGATTGGGCCAGTCAGCATCAGCAAGTTTACAACTCCGCTAAATACACCGGTGGCAATCAAATTGCCCCGTAGCGCACGACGCGCCTGGGTGAGTTGTGGATGAATGGACGAATGCGAATTCATGACAGGCCTCCAATTGAAAAACTCTATGAGTGATACTTGGAGGTCGCATCCGGGAGGACCAAGGGTTTGTCACAGTTTGATTCAATTGGCTTTTCTGCCAAATTCGGGCCAACCTGGCCACCAGGACCGCTTGAATTGCGTGTTGACCCAAAGCCCAATTTGGACCAGCACTCCAATCTAAGGCCTAGGCAGAGGACAGTTTAGTGATGCGTTGGAACAACTTGACACTTCGAGCGCAAGTGATGGCAATCGTTTTCATTAGCTGGACGATTGTTGGTGTTATTTCCGTCGGATTCGACATTTACCAATTTAAGGATTCGCGCGCCGAAGAAATAATGAACCGAGGCGACGCCTATCTCGCTGAGGTTGTCTCGACGCTTGCGCGGACATCACCACAAAACCGCGAAACAGTCGCTCAGAACTTTTTCCCCTCAGAATGGAGCGTACGAATTGGTACTTCAGAAGCGGCGGCGGCTTTGAAAAACGGCTTCCGACGTCCAAATCTTGCGCAATGGTTATTGGCCCGCCTTGAATCGAGAGGGTTAGACATCGCAGAGCTATCTGTGGCAGACACGATAGTACATGATTCAGAGGATCCTAACGAACTACTAGTCCTATTCAAAGGCCGTGTGCTTCCGTCTGGCACAATCGTTGAAGAACATGGCAAGGGTAGATATCTAGTGAGTGTTTTTTCCGTGCGACTCACGGGTGAAACAGGTTGGATGAACTGTTACCTTCTCATGAAACCTAAGGAAATCTGGCCGTCTGTAGTCGTTGGCTCGATCGACAGTTTGAGCGCTTTGATCATGCTTTGCCTACTCGGGTTTCTGATACAGAAGATAATGCACCCATTAAGTGCGATAGCTGTCAACGCAGAGTTGATTGGTAGAGGCCAAGAAGTAGGTCCGCTTGTCGAAGTGGGAAGCATTGACGTTCGCCGCACAATCGTTGCGTTTAATCGGATGGAGGCACGCATCGTTTTGGCGCTTGAGTATAAGACGGCTTTGTTGCGTAGTCTTGGGCATGACTTGAAAGGGCCAATCGCGCGTATTAGTGACGCAATGCAAACGGTCAGCCCAGATGAGACAAAGTCCAAACTACTGAAACGACTAAGTTCCATTCGAGAGATTGTAAACTCCGTCACCAGCCTCAACCGCGCAACGCACCATGATGGAGAGATCGCAAAAATCGACCTACCGTCGTTGATCGAAGCTTTGGTAGATGAACAAGTAGAAGCAGGTCGAGATGTGACTTGTTCTATTGAACACTCTGTCGTGGTGAGAGGACGTCACAACGCTATTACGCGAGTCCTTCGAAACCTTTTGGAGAATGCCGCGAAATACGGCGGAACCGCAAACGTTATCCTAACCATTTCCGAAAACATGGCCGCCATTCATATTGATGATGAGGGGCCCGGTATTCCCACCGAACAACTCGAAACCGCCTTTGAACCATTCCAACGGCTTGGCGCTGCCGGGCCTGGCAGCGGGCTGGGTTTAGCTATCGTAAGAACAATCGTCGTTGATCAGGGCGGTACAGTATCGTTAGAAAATCGCGCCAGCGGCGGCCTAAGGGCGAGTGTTTTTTTGCCAATTGATGAGCAAATTTAGCCGGGGCGGAAGAGATAACCCTCACCCCATACTGTGCGAATATGCTCCGGATTTGCAGGGTTACACTCAATCTTGGACCGTAGGCGTTTGATCAATGCGTCTACGCTGCGGTCGCCTGTACCTCCGTGCTGTCGTGTACGCGCGACAGCAAGAAGATCTTCTCGCGTGCACAGAACATCTGGATTTTCTGCGAAGAAACGCAAAACGCGCGCTTCGCTAGATGTAAGGGTAACAACACGTCCATCGTCATTCTGAAGATTTCGTTCGTTTCCGACAAGCTCCCAGGGACCAAACCGGGTCAGGCGCACTTTACTTTTTTGGCCAGTTTGCCGACGTCTCATGACTGCTCGAATCCGTGCCAACAGTTCAAGATCATTGAAAGGCTTGGTGATGTAGTCATCAGCACCCATTTCCAACAATGATATCCGCTCTGCATCGTCATCGACCGAGCTGATCATGATTATCCCGGCATCAAGACGCGATGCGATCTCTCGGCAAAGCACTTTCCCACTTGTACCTGGCATGACGAGATCTAACAGAAAAAGGCCATAATTCTCCGACTTTATCTTTAGCCGAGCTGATGGAACATCTGGCACATCATCAATCTGATAACCTTTGTCTCTTAGGAAGACACAGACGCCCTCGGCAAATTCGATATCGTCATCACAAATTAGGATTCGATCGTTAGCGTTGATAGACCCTTCCGCGGCCTCATTCATTCTGACGTCTCCTCGGGACAGCTTCGTCGCGCGGATAACAGCACCTGGTATCGCACCGTGTCAATGAGGCGCCGGCAACTGGTAGGTAGCTGACAATCCTGGCGAGACTGTATCGCTATGGTCTATCCACCGGATTTCAGGCAGTTGATTTTTTCTACAACTAAGTCGCTCTAACAATACAACCATACCCAACCTAAGCGGGCACTCAAAATGCGCCCACCAATGCCAGAAGCTTTGATCCGAATTAGCCCGTAGCTTGGGGAGCTAGGTGCTCAGTCCCGGCATCTGGTGGATCGGATTGAGGATGAAACGATCTGGCTCTGATATCCAGATTTTGCAGATGTATTCATATGGAGTGAGGCCGCTCAGCGTCTTCAATCTGCTTGCGAAGTTATACGCATCTAGGAAGTCGGCGAGGTGGCTGCGAAGCTGATCATGGCTGGCGTAGTGATACCTTTTTGACCGTCGCATTCTTGATCGTGCGGTTCATCCGTTCAACCTGGCCGTTGGTCCATGGATGGTTCGGTTTGGTCAATCGGTGATCAATCTCATTTGCTTCGCAGATCATGTCGAAGCGCATAGGCCGGGAATAGCTGTGTTCCGGTTTCTGGGCTGTTCCGCGAACTGGATGCCGTAGCACGTCGGAAATATTTGCTGCTTTAGGTTATGGCCGCCAGCGCAGCCCTCATATAGCGCAGCCGGTGGCCATAACCGGTCGCAGATCTCAACAGTGGTTTTTGCGCGAACCACACCGCTGAGGAGACCAGTTGTGGCCAGTATTAATTCTACAGTTTCAACCTTGCTTGTCGCCATCGACATTTCCAAGCACAGGCATGAAGTGCTGATCGGCATTCCCAAGGAGAGTCGCCGCCGCATGACGATTATGAACACGCTGGACGACTTCAGACGTCTCGTTTCAGCTCTCACAAATTACGACCTGCCTGCGCGGATCGATTTCGAGGCGACTGGCAATTATCACCGGGCGCTCGTGCACCATCTCGGCCAGGCCGGGTTTGAGCTGAAGCTTGTTTTTTCTGTTGTGCTGGCTCGAACGACAGAGGCTCTGCACAACAGTTGGGACAAGAACGATCAGAAGGACGCCCAGGTCGTCCTGCACATGCTGGAGATCGGAGCCGTTCAGTTCTTCCATGACCCGCTGGTCACAGGCACCGCTGATTTCCAGGAACTATCAAAAACCCACGAGATCGTGTCACGTTCGAAGACCGAACTTTAGCATCGCATTCTGACGCACTACCTACCGCTTATTTCCCTGAGGCAGAACGCTTCCACCGCAACTCGCGGACCGACTGGTTCCTGGCATTTCTAGAGAAGTACCCGTCGCCGCATATGATCTCGCCTATGAAGCAGGAAGACTTCATCGCCGACGCCTGGTCGGTCGTAGGTCGCAAGGTTTCCAAAGAGCGCCTGCTTTCAGATATTTACGCCACAGCCGCCAGCTCAGTGGGGCTTCCTGTCAATCCAGAGTCTGACGCCATTCGCATGTTCCGTCTCGTTCTCGCGGAAGGGCGGAGCCTGATACAGCAGCGTGATGAGATCGAGGCACGTTCCGTTGAACTACTGTCTGATCTGCCAGACTATAAACTGCTGACGACCATTCCAGGCATCGGCCCAATCAACGCCATGACTGGTCTTGACCCTAAAAACTGGTCCGATTTGAGTGCGAATTTTTGCGTACATTTCCGAATGATGGAGGAATGTACTGATGCCGAAGAAACGATTTTCAGACGAACAGATTGCTTTTGCACTACGGCAGGCAGAAGCCGGCACGACGGTTGGCGAGATTTGCCGCAAGATGGGGATTGCGGAGGCGACGTTTTATCGCTGGAAAAAGGTCTATGCCGGGATGGGCGTTTCCGAGATCCGGCGCCTGAAACAGCTTGAAGATGAGAACAGCAAGCTTAAGCGGCTGGTTGCTGATCTAACACTGGACAAGACGATGCTTCAGGATGCCTTGAGAAAAAAGTGGTGAAGCCTGTCCGTCACCGCGAAGTTGTCCGGCATTATCGGGGTGTGTTTGAAGTGTCGGAGCGTCGTGCGTGTAATGCCATGGGCTTCGGGCGGGCTTCTCAAAGATATCAATCCAGGCGCGACCCTGAGGTGGAACTTCGCATGCGCCTGAAGGACTTGGCCGAAAGCCGGGTTCGATACGGCTATCGTCGTCTACATATCCTATTGCAGCGCGAGGGCTGGCATGTGAACCACAAGCGCCTGTATCGGCTATATTGCGAAGAGGGCTTGTCAATTCGCACACGCAGTCCGAAGCGGCGGCGTGCCTGCCGGTATCGCTCCGGCCGAGCCGAAGCGGACGGCATGAACGACGTCTGGGCGATGGACTTCATGTCGGACCGGCTGTTTGATGAAAAACCATTCCGAATTCTGACCATCGTGGACTGTTTTACGAGAGAGGCTCTCGTGACCGCTGCGAGGACGAAATTCCGTGCCTATCAGGTAATAGACGAATTGGACCGGCTGGCGCGTGTCAGAGGTAAGCCGCGGAGCATTCGGGTTGACAACGGCCCAGAGTTTGCTGGTCGGCTTCTCGATCAGTGGGCCTATCTGAACAAAGTCGAATTGGACTTCTCCAGGCCAGGAAAACCAACAGACAATGCCTACATAGAATCCTTCAACAGCCGTCTGAGGCAAGAATGTCTGAACGCCTCGTGGTTCCTGTCCATGGATGATGCACGCATCCGGGTCAACAATTGGAGGGCTGATTACAACGATACCAGGCCGCATTCTTCACTCGGAAACTTGACCCCGAGCGACTTTGCGGCCCAACTGAACGAAACTCGAAAAGTCGCATGAACGCCGGACCAAAAACGGGGTGAACTCCAAATCAGCCATGCAACAACAATCAAACTGGACCACTATAGTGGGGCTGATCAACCCTGAGGTTTCCAGCATTCGCGCCGCCTGCATCGCATGATAGCCATCCTGACGGAGGCTCGGTATGAAACACATGGCGGCGCGAGTGGTGTGGTCTAGATCAAGAAATCAAAGTCTCCTCCGGTCCAAGTCTTGATTTGGTCCATGTTTGAAAACCCGCCGTGAATTATGAAAGAGCCGTTGTCCCCATATTTTGCGATTAGATAGTCGTCTGCCTGGGCAAACTCAATTTCATCGAGAGATGACAAACCCAAGGCATCGAGATCAAAAGCAATTGTATCGCTTTCATCGAAGCCCGTGATAGACATTTGACCGCCACCTTTGATGACGAAAGTATCCGCGCCGGCCCCTCCGGAAAAAACTCTGATTGCCGTATCCGAACGATCAGTCCCCTCGTTGACGAGGATATCATCGCCGTCGCCACCTTGAAGTTGCACCAACGAAGTTCCACCTGCGCTTGCGATCAGGATGTCATCGCCTGCCCCGCCCAAGAGTGTGTCCGAGCCTGTGCCGGATACCAGGGTGTCGTTACCACTGCCACCGTCGAGAAGGTTGTTGCCGCTCTGCCCAAAGATCAGGTCATCTCCACCACGCCCTTCAATGGTATCATTCCCACCGCCGGCGAAGAAGATTTCGTTGTTGAAGCCAACGTCGGAGCGCCCGATGATATGGTCATTGCCGTCAGTACCCCTGCTTATGTAGTCCACCACGTTGCCGTTCGCATCGATACCGGTCAGGGAGTCGATGGCGTTGAAGCCATCTACCGGTTTGTCGGCCAAGTTTAGAGTTGCGATCGGTATGCCTGTGCTTTCAACATAAAGCAGGGTGTTACCGTTGGCATCGATCTTGATCGCGAGATCGCTAAACGACGTGATACCGTATGCCTTGAAGTCCACGCGCAACTGATCGCCCTCGGAGGCACTGAAATCCCGCACGCTGTTGTGGCCGCCGTCAAGTACGAACAGATCGGCACCAGCACCGCCTTCGATAAAATCGCTTCCAGCGCCGCTAATAATTGTATCGTCGCCATCACCGCCAAAAAGCCAATCATCGCCAGCGCCTCCATCCAGCCAGTTGTCACCGGTGTCGCCCCGCAGGGTGTCAGCGAAACCGGTGCCCTGGATGCCTTCGATTTCATAGAGATAATCGAAACCGCGTACGACATTTCCGCCAGCCTGCGTATGCTGATGGTCGACCTTGACAAACTGGCGGGGATCGTTCGAATTATCCCATAATTTCTGCGATAGGTCGACGTTGATGCCGGCAGATGCCGTCGCATAGCTCGACACGTCCGTGCCCTCGCCGCCATAGATCATGTTGTTGCCTGCCCCGGCATCGATCAAGTCGTCACCGCCATTGCCGTAAATCTTGTCATTGCTGACCTCTGCGTGCGAGTCTCCGCTGTTGCTGTAGCCATACAAAACATCGCCGTGATCAGTTCCAAGCACAATGTCGTTCGAAGACGTCCCCGTCGCCACTGTTCCCTGGTAAGCGCCCAAGATAACGTACTTGCCCGGTTGCAGATTCGAGAAGTCACCACTGGTATCGATATCATTGCCAAAGCGGTCGGTTATCGTGACGGCACCGTTCTCTCCGACTGCGATTATGCGCATGGAGTTCACGAAGTAATCCTTGAGCGCATTGATGACGCTCTGGTTATTGAGGTCGAGACTTGGATCCAGCCAGTTGGACAGCGCGTCCCAGGTGACGTTTGCAAGGACATTGCCGTTGCCGTCCTTGAGATCGAGACCCTGCATGGCATCGGCGGACGCCTTCAGGTCGATGGACGGCGACCCATCAATGTGGGGATTGATGCCCAGAACAATCGAGTCTTGCGTAGGATCGAAGTCTTGGATCTGCACCGGGTCAATTGTGTCCGTCGGAAGCGGTGCCGCGGACGAGGCGCCCTCACCCACCGCTCTGATCATGTTGGCAGCAGATTTGCCGAGTGTGGCAAACTGACCAACGCCCGGAACGAATTTCAACGCTGCGAAACCAATGTCCCAGACGGCCTTTTCGAAAATAACGTCGGGATCGGTGGACGACCCCTGCGGCGCTTCGGCAGGTGGTGTGATTTCAAAGTCCGAAATGACAAAGACGTCGTGCCCGGAACCTCCATTAAGCTTATCACCGCCTCCGCCGACACGCGGACCCGCAGACAGCCAGTCGTCGCCGCTACCGCCATATAGCGTATCGGTGCCAGTACCACCGAACAGGATGTCGTTGCCAGCGCCGCCATACAGGACATCGTCGCCATTCTCGCCCAAGAGAATGTCATTGCCAGTGCCACCGTAGAGCAAATCATTGTGGTCGCCGCCATAGATGACGTCATGGCCCGATCCACCGGACAGGACGTCACGACCGCCATAGCCATAGATGGTGTCATTTCCGCCACCGCCATAGATCCGGTCATTGATGTGATAGTGAAGTCGGCCGTGATCGTAGACCCAGGAATCGCCGCCCTTGATCACGTTGCCATGGTCGTTGCCGATGATCTGGGCAGTGTAATAGCCGACGTAATCATTTTTTTCATTCCGCGGAAGAGTTATGACTTCGTTTGTGAAGTCAATCTGATTATCGTCCATCGTTGTGGAACCGTTCGAATTAAGTATCCACTTGACCCAGCTTTCGCTCCATTCATACTCTTGACCGCCGCCGTTGAAGCCAAAACTGTTCGCCGCCGCACCGGTCTCGGTGTCGATTGAGGAAACGGGTATGGAAGGGTTCCATTGGCTGAGATCGGGGTTTGTGGTGCTCAAACCTAATGCGCTTTCGTCATATGAAACGCTCAAGGCGATGCCATGTTCATCGCCACTGCCTGACAAAGCGTCGCGCTCTCCAAGCCGAGGCCAATGCTGGCTTGCGTCCCGCTCTGATAATGGGTGGTTGTTATCCGACAATTCACTCTGAATTTCATTCGAAATCCGGTCAGGCGAAGCCTCACTAGGTTTCAGTTCAGAAATAAGAGATTTGTTTGTGATTTCCCGCTGAGGAAAGCTCTCTTCAACTATATTGCCAACAATCGTTTCCGGTTTCACTCGCATAGCTAACTCCAAGTTATGAAATGTTGCCACGCCGCGCTTTAGTCACTACGCAGCATGTTCTACACCTGCTATATCGGGACCAGAAACGAGATAAACACCTGTAAAATACAATGAAATTGTGACAAAGTTTTACATCCGCGAACTATTGGACTGCCGCTACCGAATGGTCTCGTTCATCCGTTAGGACATCTTATATTCGGAGCTATGCCATTTCTGACTTGCCGGTTCTTACACCAGTTAAGGTAGTAGAAGTTTGGCTGCGGCAACGGTCAGATTCGAGCTTTCAATTGCCGAATGCGACATCATTTCTCGAAAAGAGTCCAATTGCGATCTAAGGTCAGGATGCATTGAATTCCGCGGTGCGGCGTGTTTCGCGGCTCCGAAAACCGGGCGGTGACACGAGCGGTCTTTCCTGGTTGACCGACGCGCAGTTGGCGTGTCTTAAACCCTTCTTTCCGAAATCCTATGGCAAGCATTGAATTGGTGACAAGTGGGTTCTGAGTAGGATTATTTTCATCAAACGCAATGGGTTAAGGTGGCGCGATGCCCCTGCAGCCGACGGCCCATATAAAACGCTCTACAGCTGCTAGAAGCGCTAGAGCGAGAAAGGTAGCTTCGCGCGGATGATGTCGGGTTTGAACGGAGCGGCCTTGCGGTGTTTCGCCCAGTCGGGCCGGAAGGCCACCTGGGGCACGTTGCGATTATTCGCCCATTTCGCGGCAATAAATTCAGCGCCCTTGAGTGAGCCGCCGTGGAGCAGCACCATGTTCGGGTGCTTGGCATGAACCTGATCGAGCCTTGCCCAGATCAGCCGGTGATCGTTGAATTCGGCTCCGCCGGCCGCCAGACCGGCGGGCAACAGAATCTCGGTTTCCGCCCGGCGTTTCGAGGCCAGAAAGTCCCGACTGTCGATCATCGCCGAGGTCAGATTGCGATGGCTGACCCGCGAGCCGTTGCGGGGAAGTCAGGGTTTGCCCTGATGCTGCTCGAAGCTCTCCGTCGCGAGATCGCGGAAGAGTTCCAGTGCATTCCGTCGCTCGATCAGGCTCTGCCCTTCCGCCGTCAGGCGCGCGAGTTCGACGGATTTCACCTCGCTGCCGTCCTGTTCGCGCTGGAGACGCTTTTGCACCTGTTCGTTGCCGTCGAGGTCCCGTTCGATCCGGGTGGCCGCGCGGTGAAAGAGGTTGATCGTTCCCCAGAGGAGTTCGCCGAGGTCGGGTTCTAGATGTGTTTCGCCAAGCGTGGCGACCAGAGCGTCGAAGATATCGGCGACGTCCGAGGCCACAACGTTAGCTTCCAGTAGAGGCCTCGGGTCGGGTTCGTCTTGGGAGGGACGCCAGCCGTAGAGCTGGAGTTCGGTGAGAGCGTGGTCGGTTGGTGAAGAGCTCTGGATCGGTTCAATTTCCCTGTCGCAGTTTTGGTAGGGCATGTCAGATGTCCTTTGCAGGAAGTGCCGCGCCCATCGCGGCCTTCGTGGCAGCGACCAGGCCACGGGCGGTCCGGCCGGGCACCTGAGCAAGGCGAAGGCCGTGGATGGCCAAGCCCGACTATTTTGTCTCGCGATGCAAAGTGCGCCACCGGCGCGTGGCGGAAAATAGCCGGAGCGCGGCATTGCCCGGCCGGTCCGTTTGTGGGCCGCCCGGCCGACATCTTCGGCAAGGAAATCAGCCGCGATCTGATTTCGAGTCTTAGATACCAAAAGCTGATTGCCAATGGTCCGCGTGCGCCGCGGCCAGGGGTACTACATACCTCCGTGACTACACCTGAATTCTTGGCGATGTTCGATCTGCAAAGCCTTCGGGATTTGCAGGAGCTCGGGCGGTCTTTGGAACACAAGGAATAGGAGACGGGTGCGTTGGTCAGAACGGATCTTTTGGTTCAGTAGATCTGGCTTGACGTTTCAAACAGGCGGATAGAGGCTTTCAATTGGTCGGATGTTGACTTTCAATCGGTCGTCGCGATACTTTCAATCGGTCGAAAAGGATCAGGCATAAAATGTATCCAAGATTTGCCAAGACAAAGATAGAGGAGGCACTCGCCGACACGCGTGTCGTTCTAATCTCGGGACCGCGGCAGTCCGGCAAAACGACACTGGCTATGGATATTGCATCGGACAAAACACCTTACCTGACCTTGGACGATGCTACCGCTCATAAGTCAGCGATCGACGATCCGGTCGGCTTTGTCCGTGGTTTGGACCGGGCGGTAATTGACGAGATTCAACGTGTGCCCGACCTGCTGCTCGCAATCAAGAGCCTGGTGGATGATGACAAAACACCTGGACGGTTCCTCCTGACGGGTTCAGCCAATCTCATGACCATACCAAAAGTCGCAGATTCTCTCGCCGGGCGTATGGAGGTTATCAGACTTCTACCCTTATCGCAGGCAGAAATCATGGGCATTCAGACCCAGTTTGTCGATCGGGCTTTCGCTGGTGAAAAACCAAAAGCGCACCACATGATCATCGGCGACGAATTGATCCAGTGCGTTCTCGCAGGAGGTTATCCAGAAGCACTTGGACGAAAGAAATGGGCCCGGAAACAAGATTGGTATCATGGGTATCTGGACGCGATCGTCCAGCGGGATGTTCGGGACGTGGCCCAGATTGAGCAACTTGCCGTAATGCCAAAATTGCTTTCGGTCCTTGCCGAGCACTCAGGGCAATTGGTGAACTATAGTGGCATCGGCAACGCCCTCGACCTCAACCACGTGACAACCCAGAAATACGTTGGTGTCTTCCGAAGTCTCTACCTCGTTCAAATGATACAGCCTTGGTTCTCAAACCGGCTTAAGCGGCTGACCAAGTCGCCAAAGCTACACTTCCTCGACTCGGGGCTCCTGGCCGCGATGCGTGACATATCTCCGGAAGTCGTTGCAAAGGACAAAACGTCCTTTGGTGCGATCCTGGAAACCTTCGTTTTCAGCGAACTTCGTAAGATCGCATCATGGAGTGATCAACGGTGCTCGTTCTCCCACTTCCGGGACAAGGATAAGAACGAAGTTGATATTGTACTCGAAAATCGACGTGGCGAAATCGTCGGGATTGAGGTGAAATTGTCAGCAACCGTTTCTGCGGGTGATTTCTCAGGCATGCGCAAGCTGGCCGAAGCGTGTGGCGACAAATTCGTGCAGGGCATTGTGTTGTACGACCACGACAAAGTGGTCCCGTTTGGCGAAAATATGTTCGCCGCCCCGCTGTCGTGTTTGTGGAGCGAGTGACGAACATGTTCAATGATCCTGAGGAGGAAAGAACCATTGCGCTGGCGCTGTCAGGTGGTGGATCTCGTGCAATCGCCTTCCACTTGGGATGCCTTCGCGCACTCAATCGGCACGGCTTATTGAAGCACATCAAAACAGTTTCCTCGGTTTCCGGTGGCAGCGTCATTGCGGCTGCCTATTGCCTCGATGGCGAAGATTTCGATGCTTTTGAAAAACGGATAACTGCCTTCCTTAAGAGTGGTTTGTTCAAACCTACGGTGAAAACCGCGATCTCCCCAACAGGATTGTATTGGGTGCTTTCTGAGATCGTGTTGCTAGGCCTTTACGTCCTTTGGAGTGCAATATACTTGGGTCTGAAGGCCATTCGGTCTCTACTTCTGCAGTTCGGAATAAGCATTTGGAGCGGTTATCGTTTTCGCTTTCCATTGCGTCGGCCAATCTCGCGAACACCGCTCATTGAGCGCACCTTCGACAGGCTGTTGAAGGGCGCAACAATTGGTGAACTGCCTGATGTCGGACCCAAACTCATCATCAACACAACCGAGCTCACAACAGGATCTGCTTTTCGGTTTTCCAAAACGGCTTCTGGCGGTTGGAGGTTTGGCCAGGTGGTCGGAGAGGACATTATTGTCTCGCATGCGGTTGCCGCGGCCGCCGCCTATCCTCTGTTTCTGACACACTTTCAAGATCGCTATCACTTCCGGCGGAAGGAGGGGACTGAGCACAAAAGTGCGGTGTCTCTCACAGACGGTGGAGTGTATGACAATTTGGGCCTGGGGCCTTTATGGCCCGATCGTTCATCCGACGTCAGTTTGAATGTGGACCCCAGCCTGCATCTTGTGTGCTGCTCGACGGGGTACGGCCTACGGGCTGATGATCACCCTACCTACTGGATCGGACGGATGACGCAGTCTTTCTACACAACCTTCGACCGAGCCCAAAATGCATCGATCAATCGAATGCACGAGTTAAAGTCCTCGGGAAAAGTAGAGGTGCTGATCTTTCCCTATTTGGGAATGCGCGACAACAATCTCCCCGAGAGACCAGCAGATCTGGTCCGAAGAGAACAAGTTCACGCCTACCCGGGCAGTATCGCCAGCCAAGCGCTTGCGCCCGGCTTCCATGAACTCCTTCGACCAACTGTAGTACTGGCTTTGCGCAATGCCTTCCTGGCCGCACAGCTCAGTTATGCTGTCTTCACCACGAAGGCCAGCCAGAACAATCCTTGTCTTGTCTTCAGAGGAATACCGTTTGCGCGCTTTGCGGCGGATATCCTTTACCGCGCGATCTGCTGCGTCCCGCTGACGTTCGCTCTTTTGTCCCATTCTTCGCGCCTGAATAGTGAAGATGAGCCAAAATCTCTCCCTTAAGCAATCAGCTTAACTGGACCCATAGGCGATGATGGGGAACACAGTCTTACAAAGCATCGTTTTTGCCAACGACCAAGAGAAGAAAAAACCGGCTGGAACCGCATTGGCCCAACCGGTGCACCTTATTCGCTTCTCCTGATCGTACATAGTCCGGATTAACCCAGAAATGTTTACTCAATACAGAGAGAGACGACCCGTTGTTGTTTGTCGTGATAAACGGGACTGCTCACGCCATCAAGTCGTGAAAGTTGTTGTCGATCGGAACCGGAGTCCCGCAGATTTCATCGCCGCTCTCAGTCGGAACAATTACGCAAACAGGCGGTGTTCCAACTTCCAGAACAAAGTCAAACTCTGGGAATTCGGTTCCGCACTTTGGAAAAGGAATCGTAGGAGGAACATTGATGGTGTCTTCACTCACAGTATCGAAGGCTGTAGTTTTAGTGTTGGTCATTGGTTTTTTCCTCATTAAGAATTTATTAGGCACCCATAAGAGCTGTCTGTGACTTCCTCCCTGGGCATACAGAATAGGTGGTTATTCCAGCCGCTTTATTCAACGCGTAGTTACGGACTAAATTGTTATAAAATATGACAAAAATTGGCTTTGAAGCAATGACTTCCCGAGTTTAGCACCGGGAAAAGACATTCGAGATATCCAAGTGGAACTGACGGAAGGCACTACGTTAGGTATCGGTGTCGGTGACGACTATCGATGGAACCTAAACAAAAAAAACCAGCACCACATTTGGTGCTGGCTTGTCGCTCAGTCACATCTCGGGACGCAACAAAACTATATCTCACAATACAAACTATTAAACCTCCCTGAACGTTGCCCTAATCTGCTTACTGAGGGGTTCGAGAAGGTACTGGAACAGTGTTCGTTCGCCGGTCTCGATGTAAACCTCAGCAGGCATACCCGGCAACAATCTCAACTCGCGGTTAGCCAGTGTTTCAACCGCGCCGATGTCCAATGCCACCCGAGCTTCGTAAAACGGCACCCCGGTTGTCGGGTCGGTTTTGAGGTCCGCTGAAACAAACTGTACGCTGCCATCCAGCCTAGGAGCAATGTGGTGATCGAATGCTCCAATTACGACTGTAGCCTCTTGACCAACTGAAACATTGTTGATGTCTTGCGGCATAACGCTGGCAGTAACTACGAGGACGTCCCCTTCAGGTACAATCTGCATTATGACCTCGCCAGGAGAAACCACGCCACCAATTGTTTGCACACCAATTTCATGGACGAAACCGTCTGTCGGCGCCTTAATCTCTACACGTGCGAGTTGCAGTTCAGCAGCGGCGCGGCGTTCCTTCAAGCCGTCAAGTTCGACCTCCAATGTGGATATCTCGTTCATCACCTTCTCGCGGAAGGATTTTTCCAGTTGCAGAATATTAACCCTGGTCTCGCTGATGCGTCCGCGGGCAACAGCAATCTGTGACATCAGCCCACCACTACTACCCAATAAACCGCTTCTTTGACGCTTGAGTGTCGTAACCCGGTTTGCGGGAGTTAGGCCTTTGTCGAAGAGCTGCGTTAAGCCGTCCAGCTCGCTGTCAATAAGGTCGATTTCCTCGAGCTTGGCGTCATATTGTGCCTTCAAACCCGAGATTTCCTGCTCGATCTGAGTGATCTTTTCTTCCAAAGCAGAAACCTCACCTTCCTGAGTGAGGCGGCGCGCATCCATTAAGGCGCGTTGGGTTGCCAAGGCGCGTTGAACCTTCGTTTCATCTTCACGAGATATTAGTTCTTCCGTCAAACTGAACGCGCCCAAACGGTCGCGTTCAGCAGTCAGCCGCACCAGCTGTGCTTCAACCGCAACCAGGCGGTCATCGACCAACGCATGACTGCCCGACAAGAGCTTGTCATCAAGCGTCATAACGACATCTCCGGCTGCAACTCTGTCTCCGTTGCCGACATGGACATCGCCAACGATTCCGCCGTCAGGATGCTGCACTGTCCGAAGGTCAGACGAAACCACAACGTTTCCGCTAGTTACGACGGCACCTGACATGCGAGCGGTCATCGCCCAGCCGCCAAAGCCGATCGACAGCACCGCAACAGCTGCGAGGCCAAAGCTGATGGACTTCCACGAATTGTCAATGAAACCTTCGCTTTGGGTTTTGGATTTCGAATTAGTTTTCATAATTTCCTCCATTGAATTGGCTGAGGCGCATGCGTCAATCAGCTAGTGGCAGTAGCAAAGGTTTCGTCGGGTTTTGGTGTTGAAGGCGGATGGCTTCTCACCACCTGAGCCGATTGCTCTGCGGCAGGTTGCACTTGTTCTGCAGCCGCCTGATTTCGTTGACGCAGACGTTCCATTACTTCGGCACGGGGGCCGAAATCACCGACGCGGCCGTCTTCCATGATCAAAATCTTATCGACGGAACCAAGGACACTTGCCCTATGGGCGATGACGATCACGATCGCACCACGCGCTTTGGCCGCTTGGATAGCGTGATTCAAGGCCGCTTCGCCTTGGGAGTCCAAGTTCGAATTAGGTTCGTCCAGAACAACCAGGAACGGATCTCCAAAAAGCGCGCGAGCAAGTGCGATGCGTTGCCGCTGACCACCAGACAGAGCCGTACCACGCTCTCCCACATCAGTTGCATATCCGTCCTTCAGACTTGCAATCAGTTCGTGGACCCCTGCGGCTTTGGCAGCAGAAACAATCATTTCATCTTGCGCCTCAGGATCAAAGCGCGCGATGTTCTGGGCAATCGTTCCATCAAACAGTTCAACATCCTGCGGCAGAAAGCCAGTCTGCGGGCCGAGTTCTTCTGGCAGATACTGATCAATTGGCATGCCGTCGAGGTTGATGCTTCCTTTCGCCGCCGACCATGCTCCTACCAGTGTACGGGCCAGTGTCGATTTGCCACTTCCGGTTGACCCGATCACTGCAAGCGCTTCTCCGGCCTTCATATCGAAACCGACACCTTTTAGAATTGCCGAAGTCACCATAGGTGGTGCGGCGATCAGCCCGTTGACCGACAGGGACTTCTCAGCTTTCGGCAAAGAAATTCTACCATCGTCTTCGCTGCAAGACATCGTAGCTCTAAGTTGTGCCCATGACTGCCGCGCAGCAACCAGGCTCCGCCAACTTCCGACAAGGGTTTCAATCGGCTGAAGACCACGGGACATGATGACGGAAGCCGCTACAATCGAACCCGCTGAGATTTGCTGATGAATGGCAAGGTACGCCGCGACCGCCAGAATGCCGGACTGCAAAGCCAGTCGAAATACCTTAGTGAAGCTGCCCGAAACACCAACAGTGTTAGAGGCTTTGGCACTCGCGCCAAGGTGAAGATCGTTGATGTCCTGCCAGGTCTTGCCAAGGTTGGCTTGCATCCCCATGGCGCGGACCATTTCGGAATTGCGGCGGCTGGCTTCAGCCAAGCGGTTGCGTTTTCCGGCATATTGCGCCTGAAAACGGGCAGCTGCACGGACTTTGAAGTCGGTCACAACAGCAATAGCCAGCAAAGCAATCGCGCCGATGACACCGACCAGTCCCAACCAGATGTGCATCGCAAAGACCAGACCCAAATATACGGGTATCCAGGGTAGATCAAACAAAGCTCCTGCACCTTGACCGGACAGGAAACTGCGGATTTTTTCGACGTCCTGAACTGCAGCTGCCGGGTTTCCTGATGCGCGACGAAGAGAAGGTTCCGAAAGCGTATAATCGAACGCTGTCTTCGTGAGCCTCTGTTCAAAACGATGCCCCATTGAAACAAGAACTCGGGTACGTGCCCCATCGATCAAGGCCATGAAGAGATACAGACCAGCCACGAGAGTACTAAGAGCAACGAGCGTATTCACACTCTGGCTTGACATCACGCGATCATAGATCTGTAGCATGAAGATTGGGCCAGTCAGCATCAGCAAGTTTACAACTCCGCTAAATACACCGGTGGCAATCAAATTGCCCCGTAGCGCACGACGCGCCTGGGTGAGTTGTGGATGAATGGACGAATGCGAATTCATGACAGGCCTCCAATTGAAAAACTCTATGAGTGATACTTGGAGGTCGCATCCGGGAGGACCAAGGGTTTGTCACAGTTTGATTCAATTGGCTTTTCTGCCAAATTCGGGCCAACCTGGCCACCAGGACCGCTTGAATTGCGTGTTGACCCAAAGCCCAATTTGGACCAGCACTCCAATCTAAGGCCTAGGCAGAGGACAGTTTAGTGATGCGTTGGAACAACTTGACACTTCGAGCGCAAGTGATGGCAATCGTTTTCATTAGCTGGACGATTGTTGGTGTTATTTCCGTCGGATTCGACATTTACCAATTTAAGGATTCGCGCGCCGAAGAAATAATGAACCGAGGCGACGCCTATCTCGCTGAGGTTGTCTCGACGCTTGCGCGGACATCACCACAAAACCGCGAAACAGTCGCTCAGAACTTTTTCCCCTCAGAATGGAGCGTACGAATTGGTACTTCAGAAGCGGCGGCGGCTTTGAAAAACGGCTTCCGACGTCCAAATCTTGCGCAATGGTTATTGGCCCGCCTTGAATCGAGAGGGTTAGACATCGCAGAGCTATCTGTGGCAGACACGATAGTACATGATTCAGAGGATCCTAACGAACTACTAGTCCTATTCAAAGGCCGTGTGCTTCCGTCTGGCACAATCGTTGAAGAACATGGCAAGGGTAGATATCTAGTGAGTGTTTTTTCCGTGCGACTCACGGGTGAAACAGGTTGGATGAACTGTTACCTTCTCATGAAACCTAAGGAAATCTGGCCGTCTGTAGTCGTTGGCTCGATCGACAGTTTGAGCGCTTTGATCATGCTTTGCCTACTCGGGTTTCTGATACAGAAGATAATGCACCCATTAAGTGCGATAGCTGTCAACGCAGAGTTGATTGGTAGAGGCCAAGAAGTAGGTCCGCTTGTCGAAGTGGGAAGCATTGACGTTCGCCGCACAATCGTTGCGTTTAATCGGATGGAGGCACGCATCGTTTTGGCGCTTGAGTATAAGACGGCTTTGTTGCGTAGTCTTGGGCATGACTTGAAAGGGCCAATCGCGCGTATTAGTGACGCAATGCAAACGGTCAGCCCAGATGAGACAAAGTCCAAACTACTGAAACGACTAAGTTCCATTCGAGAGATTGTAAACTCCGTCACCAGCCTCAACCGCGCAACGCACCATGATGGAGAGATCGCAAAAATCGACCTACCGTCGTTGATCGAAGCTTTGGTAGATGAACAAGTAGAAGCAGGTCGAGATGTGACTTGTTCTATTGAACACTCTGTCGTGGTGAGAGGACGTCACAACGCTATTACGCGAGTCCTTCGAAACCTTTTGGAGAATGCCGCGAAATACGGCGGAACCGCAAACGTTATCCTAACCATTTCCGAAAACATGGCCGCCATTCATATTGATGATGAGGGGCCCGGTATTCCCACCGAACAACTCGAAACCGCCTTTGAACCATTCCAACGGCTTGGCGCTGCCGGGCCTGGCAGCGGGCTGGGTTTAGCTATCGTAAGAACAATCGTCGTTGATCAGGGCGGTACAGTATCGTTAGAAAATCGCGCCAGCGGCGGCCTAAGGGCGAGTGTTTTTTTGCCAATTGATGAGCAAATTTAGCCGGGGCGGAAGAGATAACCCTCACCCCATACTGTGCGAATATGCTCCGGATTTGCAGGGTTACACTCAATCTTGGACCGTAGGCGTTTGATCAATGCGTCTACGCTGCGGTCGCCTGTACCTCCGTGCTGTCGTGTACGCGCGACAGCAAGAAGATCTTCTCGCGTGCACAGAACATCTGGATTTTCTGCGAAGAAACGCAAAACGCGCGCTTCGCTAGATGTAAGGGTAACAACACGTCCATCGTCATTCTGAAGATTTCGTTCGTTTCCGACAAGCTCCCAGGGACCAAACCGGGTCAGGCGCACTTTACTTTTTTGGCCAGTTTGCCGACGTCTCATGACTGCTCGAATCCGTGCCAACAGTTCAAGATCATTGAAAGGCTTGGTGATGTAGTCATCAGCACCCATTTCCAACAATGATATCCGCTCTGCATCGTCATCGACCGAGCTGATCATGATTATCCCGGCATCAAGACGCGATGCGATCTCTCGGCAAAGCACTTTCCCACTTGTACCTGGCATGACGAGATCTAACAGAAAAAGGCCATAATTCTCCGACTTTATCTTTAGCCGAGCTGATGGAACATCTGGCACATCATCAATCTGATAACCTTTGTCTCTTAGGAAGACACAGACGCCCTCGGCAAATTCGATATCGTCATCACAAATTAGGATTCGATCGTTAGCGTTGATAGACCCTTCCGCGGCCTCATTCATTCTGACGTCTCCTCGGGACAGCTTCGTCGCGCGGATAACAGCACCTGGTATCGCACCGTGTCAATGAGGCGCCGGCAACTGGTAGGTAGCTGACAATCCTGGCGAGACTGTATCGCTATGGTCTATCCACCGGATTTCAGGCAGTTGATTTTTTCTACAACTAAGTCGCTCTAACAATACAACCATACCCAACCTAAGCGGGCACTCAAAATGCGCCCACCAATGCCAGAAGCTTTGATCCGAATTAGCCCGTAGCTTGGGGAGCTAGGTGCTCAGTCCCGGCATCTGGTGGATCGGATTGAGGATGAAACGATCTGGCTCTGATATCCAGATTTTGCAGATGTATTCATATGGAGTGAGGCCGCTCAGCGTCTTCAATCTGCTTGCGAAGTTATACGCATCTAGGAAGTCGGCGAGGTGGCTGCGAAGCTGATCATGGCTGGCGTAGTGATACCTTTTTGACCGTCGCATTCTTGATCGTGCGGTTCATCCGTTCAACCTGGCCGTTGGTCCATGGATGGTTCGGTTTGGTCAATCGGTGATCAATCTCATTTGCTTCGCAGATCATGTCGAAGCGCATAGGCCGGGAATAGCTGTGTTCCGGTTTCTGGGCTGTTCCGCGAACTGGATGCCGTAGCACGTCGGAAATATTTGCTGCTTTAGGTTATGGCCGCCAGCGCAGCCCTCATATAGCGCAGCCGGTGGCCATAACCGGTCGCAGATCTCAACAGTGGTTTTTGCGCGAACCACACCGCTGAGGAGACCAGTTGTGGCCAGTATTAATTCTACAGTTTCAACCTTGCTTGTCGCCATCGACATTTCCAAGCACAGGCATGAAGTGCTGATCGGCATTCCCAAGGAGAGTCGCCGCCGCATGACGATTATGAACACGCTGGACGACTTCAGACGTCTCGTTTCAGCTCTCACAAATTACGACCTGCCTGCGCGGATCGATTTCGAGGCGACTGGCAATTATCACCGGGCGCTCGTGCACCATCTCGGCCAGGCCGGGTTTGAGCTGAAGCTTGTTTTTTCTGTTGTGCTGGCTCGAACGACAGAGGCTCTGCACAACAGTTGGGACAAGAACGATCAGAAGGACGCCCAGGTCGTCCTGCACATGCTGGAGATCGGAGCCGTTCAGTTCTTCCATGACCCGCTGGTCACAGGCACCGCTGATTTCCAGGAACTATCAAAAACCCACGAGATCGTGTCACGTTCGAAGACCGAACTTTAGCATCGCATTCTGACGCACTACCTACCGCTTATTTCCCTGAGGCAGAACGCTTCCACCGCAACTCGCGGACCGACTGGTTCCTGGCATTTCTAGAGAAGTACCCGTCGCCGCATATGATCTCGCCTATGAAGCAGGAAGACTTCATCGCCGACGCCTGGTCGGTCGTAGGTCGCAAGGTTTCCAAAGAGCGCCTGCTTTCAGATATTTACGCCACAGCCGCCAGCTCAGTGGGGCTTCCTGTCAATCCAGAGTCTGACGCCATTCGCATGTTCCGTCTCGTTCTCGCGGAAGGGCGGAGCCTGATACAGCAGCGTGATGAGATCGAGGCACGTTCCGTTGAACTACTGTCTGATCTGCCAGACTATAAACTGCTGACGACCATTCCAGGCATCGGCCCAATCAACGCCATGACTGGTCTTGACCCTAAAAACTGGTCCGATTTGAGTGCGAATTTTTGCGTACATTTCCGAATGATGGAGGAATGTACTGATGCCGAAGAAACGATTTTCAGACGAACAGATTGCTTTTGCACTACGGCAGGCAGAAGCCGGCACGACGGTTGGCGAGATTTGCCGCAAGATGGGGATTGCGGAGGCGACGTTTTATCGCTGGAAAAAGGTCTATGCCGGGATGGGCGTTTCCGAGATCCGGCGCCTGAAACAGCTTGAAGATGAGAACAGCAAGCTTAAGCGGCTGGTTGCTGATCTAACACTGGACAAGACGATGCTTCAGGATGCCTTGAGAAAAAAGTGGTGAAGCCTGTCCGTCACCGCGAAGTTGTCCGGCATTATCGGGGTGTGTTTGAAGTGTCGGAGCGTCGTGCGTGTAATGCCATGGGCTTCGGGCGGGCTTCTCAAAGATATCAATCCAGGCGCGACCCTGAGGTGGAACTTCGCATGCGCCTGAAGGACTTGGCCGAAAGCCGGGTTCGATACGGCTATCGTCGTCTACATATCCTATTGCAGCGCGAGGGCTGGCATGTGAACCACAAGCGCCTGTATCGGCTATATTGCGAAGAGGGCTTGTCAATTCGCACACGCAGTCCGAAGCGGCGGCGTGCCTGCCGGTATCGCTCCGGCCGAGCCGAAGCGGACGGCATGAACGACGTCTGGGCGATGGACTTCATGTCGGACCGGCTGTTTGATGAAAAACCATTCCGAATTCTGACCATCGTGGACTGTTTTACGAGAGAGGCTCTCGTGACCGCTGCGAGGACGAAATTCCGTGCCTATCAGGTAATAGACGAATTGGACCGGCTGGCGCGTGTCAGAGGTAAGCCGCGGAGCATTCGGGTTGACAACGGCCCAGAGTTTGCTGGTCGGCTTCTCGATCAGTGGGCCTATCTGAACAAAGTCGAATTGGACTTCTCCAGGCCAGGAAAACCAACAGACAATGCCTACATAGAATCCTTCAACAGCCGTCTGAGGCAAGAATGTCTGAACGCCTCGTGGTTCCTGTCCATGGATGATGCACGCATCCGGGTCAACAATTGGAGGGCTGATTACAACGATACCAGGCCGCATTCTTCACTCGGAAACTTGACCCCGAGCGACTTTGCGGCCCAACTGAACGAAACTCGAAAAGTCGCATGAACGCCGGACCAAAAACGGGGTGAACTCCAAATCAGCCATGCAACAACAATCAAACTGGACCACTATAGTGGGGCTGATCAACCCTGAGGTTTCCAGCATTCGCGCCGCCTGCATCGCATGATAGCCATCCTGACGGAGGCTCGGTATGAAACACATGGCGGCGCGAGTGGTGTGGTCTAGATCAAGAAATCAAAGTCTCCTCCGGTCCAAGTCTTGATTTGGTCCATGTTTGAAAACCCGCCGTGAATTATGAAAGAGCCGTTGTCCCCATATTTTGCGATTAGATAGTCGTCTGCCTGGGCAAACTCAATTTCATCGAGAGATGACAAACCCAAGGCATCGAGATCAAAAGCAATTGTATCGCTTTCATCGAAGCCCGTGATAGACATTTGACCGCCACCTTTGATGACGAAAGTATCCGCGCCGGCCCCTCCGGAAAAAACTCTGATTGCCGTATCCGAACGATCAGTCCCCTCGTTGACGAGGATATCATCGCCGTCGCCACCTTGAAGTTGCACCAACGAAGTTCCACCTGCGCTTGCGATCAGGATGTCATCGCCTGCCCCGCCCAAGAGTGTGTCCGAGCCTGTGCCGGATACCAGGGTGTCGTTACCACTGCCACCGTCGAGAAGGTTGTTGCCGCTCTGCCCAAAGATCAGGTCATCTCCACCACGCCCTTCAATGGTATCATTCCCACCGCCGGCGAAGAAGATTTCGTTGTTGAAGCCAACGTCGGAGCGCCCGATGATATGGTCATTGCCGTCAGTACCCCTGCTTATGTAGTCCACCACGTTGCCGTTCGCATCGATACCGGTCAGGGAGTCGATGGCGTTGAAGCCATCTACCGGTTTGTCGGCCAAGTTTAGAGTTGCGATCGGTATGCCTGTGCTTTCAACATAAAGCAGGGTGTTACCGTTGGCATCGATCTTGATCGCGAGATCGCTAAACGACGTGATACCGTATGCCTTGAAGTCCACGCGCAACTGATCGCCCTCGGAGGCACTGAAATCCCGCACGCTGTTGTGGCCGCCGTCAAGTACGAACAGATCGGCACCAGCACCGCCTTCGATAAAATCGCTTCCAGCGCCGCTAATAATTGTATCGTCGCCATCACCGCCAAAAAGCCAATCATCGCCAGCGCCTCCATCCAGCCAGTTGTCACCGGTGTCGCCCCGCAGGGTGTCAGCGAAACCGGTGCCCTGGATGCCTTCGATTTCATAGAGATAATCGAAACCGCGTACGACATTTCCGCCAGCCTGCGTATGCTGATGGTCGACCTTGACAAACTGGCGGGGATCGTTCGAATTATCCCATAATTTCTGCGATAGGTCGACGTTGATGCCGGCAGATGCCGTCGCATAGCTCGACACGTCCGTGCCCTCGCCGCCATAGATCATGTTGTTGCCTGCCCCGGCATCGATCAAGTCGTCACCGCCATTGCCGTAAATCTTGTCATTGCTGACCTCTGCGTGCGAGTCTCCGCTGTTGCTGTAGCCATACAAAACATCGCCGTGATCAGTTCCAAGCACAATGTCGTTCGAAGACGTCCCCGTCGCCACTGTTCCCTGGTAAGCGCCCAAGATAACGTACTTGCCCGGTTGCAGATTCGAGAAGTCACCACTGGTATCGATATCATTGCCAAAGCGGTCGGTTATCGTGACGGCACCGTTCTCTCCGACTGCGATTATGCGCATGGAGTTCACGAAGTAATCCTTGAGCGCATTGATGACGCTCTGGTTATTGAGGTCGAGACTTGGATCCAGCCAGTTGGACAGCGCGTCCCAGGTGACGTTTGCAAGGACATTGCCGTTGCCGTCCTTGAGATCGAGACCCTGCATGGCATCGGCGGACGCCTTCAGGTCGATGGACGGCGACCCATCAATGTGGGGATTGATGCCCAGAACAATCGAGTCTTGCGTAGGATCGAAGTCTTGGATCTGCACCGGGTCAATTGTGTCCGTCGGAAGCGGTGCCGCGGACGAGGCGCCCTCACCCACCGCTCTGATCATGTTGGCAGCAGATTTGCCGAGTGTGGCAAACTGACCAACGCCCGGAACGAATTTCAACGCTGCGAAACCAATGTCCCAGACGGCCTTTTCGAAAATAACGTCGGGATCGGTGGACGACCCCTGCGGCGCTTCGGCAGGTGGTGTGATTTCAAAGTCCGAAATGACAAAGACGTCGTGCCCGGAACCTCCATTAAGCTTATCACCGCCTCCGCCGACACGCGGACCCGCAGACAGCCAGTCGTCGCCGCTACCGCCATATAGCGTATCGGTGCCAGTACCACCGAACAGGATGTCGTTGCCAGCGCCGCCATACAGGACATCGTCGCCATTCTCGCCCAAGAGAATGTCATTGCCAGTGCCACCGTAGAGCAAATCATTGTGGTCGCCGCCATAGATGACGTCATGGCCCGATCCACCGGACAGGACGTCACGACCGCCATAGCCATAGATGGTGTCATTTCCGCCACCGCCATAGATCCGGTCATTGATGTGATAGTGAAGTCGGCCGTGATCGTAGACCCAGGAATCGCCGCCCTTGATCACGTTGCCATGGTCGTTGCCGATGATCTGGGCAGTGTAATAGCCGACGTAATCATTTTTTTCATTCCGCGGAAGAGTTATGACTTCGTTTGTGAAGTCAATCTGATTATCGTCCATCGTTGTGGAACCGTTCGAATTAAGTATCCACTTGACCCAGCTTTCGCTCCATTCATACTCTTGACCGCCGCCGTTGAAGCCAAAACTGTTCGCCGCCGCACCGGTCTCGGTGTCGATTGAGGAAACGGGTATGGAAGGGTTCCATTGGCTGAGATCGGGGTTTGTGGTGCTCAAACCTAATGCGCTTTCGTCATATGAAACGCTCAAGGCGATGCCATGTTCATCGCCACTGCCTGACAAAGCGTCGCGCTCTCCAAGCCGAGGCCAATGCTGGCTTGCGTCCCGCTCTGATAATGGGTGGTTGTTATCCGACAATTCACTCTGAATTTCATTCGAAATCCGGTCAGGCGAAGCCTCACTAGGTTTCAGTTCAGAAATAAGAGATTTGTTTGTGATTTCCCGCTGAGGAAAGCTCTCTTCAACTATATTGCCAACAATCGTTTCCGGTTTCACTCGCATAGCTAACTCCAAGTTATGAAATGTTGCCACGCCGCGCTTTAGTCACTACGCAGCATGTTCTACACCTGCTATATCGGGACCAGAAACGAGATAAACACCTGTAAAATACAATGAAATTGTGACAAAGTTTTACATCCGCGAACTATTGGACTGCCGCTACCGAATGGTCTCGTTCATCCGTTAGGACATCTTATATTCGGAGCTATGCCATTTCTGACTTGCCGGTTCTTACACCAGTTAAGGTAGTAGAAGTTTGGCTGCGGCAACGGTCAGATTCGAGCTTTCAATTGCCGAATGCGACATCATTTCTCGAAAAGAGTCCAATTGCGATCTAAGGTCAGGATGCATTGAATTCCGCGGTGCGGCGTGTTTCGCGGCTCCGAAAACCGGGCGGTGACACGAGCGGTCTTTCCTGGTTGACCGACGCGCAGTTGGCGTGTCTTAAACCCTTCTTTCCGAAATCCTATGGCAAGCATTGAATTGGTGACAAGTGGGTTCTGAGTAGGATTATTTTCATCAAACGCAATGGGTTAAGGTGGCGCGATGCCCCTGCAGCCGACGGCCCATATAAAACGCTCTACAGCTGCTAGAAGCGCTAGAGCGAGAAAGGTAGCTTCGCGCGGATGATGTCGGGTTTGAACGGAGCGGCCTTGCGGTGTTTCGCCCAGTCGGGCCGGAAGGCCACCTGGGGCACGTTGCGATTATTCGCCCATTTCGCGGCAATAAATTCAGCGCCCTTGAGTGAGCCGCCGTGGAGCAGCACCATGTTCGGGTGCTTGGCATGAACCTGATCGAGCCTTGCCCAGATCAGCCGGTGATCGTTGAATTCGGCTCCGCCGGCCGCCAGACCGGCGGGCAACAGAATCTCGGTTTCCGCCCGGCGTTTCGAGGCCAGAAAGTCCCGACTGTCGATCATCGCCGAGGTCAGATTGCGATGGCTGACCCGCGAGCCGTTGCGGGGAAGTCAGGGTTTGCCCTGATGCTGCTCGAAGCTCTCCGTCGCGAGATCGCGGAAGAGTTCCAGTGCATTCCGTCGCTCGATCAGGCTCTGCCCTTCCGCCGTCAGGCGCGCGAGTTCGACGGATTTCACCTCGCTGCCGTCCTGTTCGCGCTGGAGACGCTTTTGCACCTGTTCGTTGCCGTCGAGGTCCCGTTCGATCCGGGTGGCCGCGCGGTGAAAGAGGTTGATCGTTCCCCAGAGGAGTTCGCCGAGGTCGGGTTCTAGATGTGTTTCGCCAAGCGTGGCGACCAGAGCGTCGAAGATATCGGCGACGTCCGAGGCCACAACGTTAGCTTCCAGTAGAGGCCTCGGGTCGGGTTCGTCTTGGGAGGGACGCCAGCCGTAGAGCTGGAGTTCGGTGAGAGCGTGGTCGGTTGGTGAAGAGCTCTGGATCGGTTCAATTTCCCTGTCGCAGTTTTGGTAGGGCATGTCAGATGTCCTTTGCAGGAAGTGCCGCGCCCATCGCGGCCTTCGTGGCAGCGACCAGGCCACGGGCGGTCCGGCCGGGCACCTGAGCAAGGCGAAGGCCGTGGATGGCCAAGCCCGACTATTTTGTCTCGCGATGCAAAGTGCGCCACCGGCGCGTGGCGGAAAATAGCCGGAGCGCGGCATTGCCCGGCCGGTCCGTTTGTGGGCCGCCCGGCCGACATCTTCGGCAAGGAAATCAGCCGCGATCTGATTTCGAGTCTTAGATACCAAAAGCTGATTGCCAATGGTCCGCGTGCGCCGCGGCCAGGGGTACTACATACCTCCGTGACTACACCTGAATTCTTGGCGATGTTCGATCTGCAAAGCCTTCGGGATTTGCAGGAGCTCGGGCGGTCTTTGGAACACAAGGAATAGGAGACGGGTGCGTTGGTCAGAACGGATCTTTTGGTTCAGTAGATCTGGCTTGACGTTTCAAACAGGCGGATAGAGGCTTTCAATTGGTCGGATGTTGACTTTCAATCGGTCGTCGCGATACTTTCAATCGGTCGAAAAGGATCAGGCATAAAATGTATCCAAGATTTGCCAAGACAAAGATAGAGGAGGCACTCGCCGACACGCGTGTCGTTCTAATCTCGGGACCGCGGCAGTCCGGCAAAACGACACTGGCTATGGATATTGCATCGGACAAAACACCTTACCTGACCTTGGACGATGCTACCGCTCATAAGTCAGCGATCGACGATCCGGTCGGCTTTGTCCGTGGTTTGGACCGGGCGGTAATTGACGAGATTCAACGTGTGCCCGACCTGCTGCTCGCAATCAAGAGCCTGGTGGATGATGACAAAACACCTGGACGGTTCCTCCTGACGGGTTCAGCCAATCTCATGACCATACCAAAAGTCGCAGATTCTCTCGCCGGGCGTATGGAGGTTATCAGACTTCTACCCTTATCGCAGGCAGAAATCATGGGCATTCAGACCCAGTTTGTCGATCGGGCTTTCGCTGGTGAAAAACCAAAAGCGCACCACATGATCATCGGCGACGAATTGATCCAGTGCGTTCTCGCAGGAGGTTATCCAGAAGCACTTGGACGAAAGAAATGGGCCCGGAAACAAGATTGGTATCATGGGTATCTGGACGCGATCGTCCAGCGGGATGTTCGGGACGTGGCCCAGATTGAGCAACTTGCCGTAATGCCAAAATTGCTTTCGGTCCTTGCCGAGCACTCAGGGCAATTGGTGAACTATAGTGGCATCGGCAACGCCCTCGACCTCAACCACGTGACAACCCAGAAATACGTTGGTGTCTTCCGAAGTCTCTACCTCGTTCAAATGATACAGCCTTGGTTCTCAAACCGGCTTAAGCGGCTGACCAAGTCGCCAAAGCTACACTTCCTCGACTCGGGGCTCCTGGCCGCGATGCGTGACATATCTCCGGAAGTCGTTGCAAAGGACAAAACGTCCTTTGGTGCGATCCTGGAAACCTTCGTTTTCAGCGAACTTCGTAAGATCGCATCATGGAGTGATCAACGGTGCTCGTTCTCCCACTTCCGGGACAAGGATAAGAACGAAGTTGATATTGTACTCGAAAATCGACGTGGCGAAATCGTCGGGATTGAGGTGAAATTGTCAGCAACCGTTTCTGCGGGTGATTTCTCAGGCATGCGCAAGCTGGCCGAAGCGTGTGGCGACAAATTCGTGCAGGGCATTGTGTTGTACGACCACGACAAAGTGGTCCCGTTTGGCGAAAATATGTTCGCCGCCCCGCTGTCGTGTTTGTGGAGCGAGTGACGAACATGTTCAATGATCCTGAGGAGGAAAGAACCATTGCGCTGGCGCTGTCAGGTGGTGGATCTCGTGCAATCGCCTTCCACTTGGGATGCCTTCGCGCACTCAATCGGCACGGCTTATTGAAGCACATCAAAACAGTTTCCTCGGTTTCCGGTGGCAGCGTCATTGCGGCTGCCTATTGCCTCGATGGCGAAGATTTCGATGCTTTTGAAAAACGGATAACTGCCTTCCTTAAGAGTGGTTTGTTCAAACCTACGGTGAAAACCGCGATCTCCCCAACAGGATTGTATTGGGTGCTTTCTGAGATCGTGTTGCTAGGCCTTTACGTCCTTTGGAGTGCAATATACTTGGGTCTGAAGGCCATTCGGTCTCTACTTCTGCAGTTCGGAATAAGCATTTGGAGCGGTTATCGTTTTCGCTTTCCATTGCGTCGGCCAATCTCGCGAACACCGCTCATTGAGCGCACCTTCGACAGGCTGTTGAAGGGCGCAACAATTGGTGAACTGCCTGATGTCGGACCCAAACTCATCATCAACACAACCGAGCTCACAACAGGATCTGCTTTTCGGTTTTCCAAAACGGCTTCTGGCGGTTGGAGGTTTGGCCAGGTGGTCGGAGAGGACATTATTGTCTCGCATGCGGTTGCCGCGGCCGCCGCCTATCCTCTGTTTCTGACACACTTTCAAGATCGCTATCACTTCCGGCGGAAGGAGGGGACTGAGCACAAAAGTGCGGTGTCTCTCACAGACGGTGGAGTGTATGACAATTTGGGCCTGGGGCCTTTATGGCCCGATCGTTCATCCGACGTCAGTTTGAATGTGGACCCCAGCCTGCATCTTGTGTGCTGCTCGACGGGGTACGGCCTACGGGCTGATGATCACCCTACCTACTGGATCGGACGGATGACGCAGTCTTTCTACACAACCTTCGACCGAGCCCAAAATGCATCGATCAATCGAATGCACGAGTTAAAGTCCTCGGGAAAAGTAGAGGTGCTGATCTTTCCCTATTTGGGAATGCGCGACAACAATCTCCCCGAGAGACCAGCAGATCTGGTCCGAAGAGAACAAGTTCACGCCTACCCGGGCAGTATCGCCAGCCAAGCGCTTGCGCCCGGCTTCCATGAACTCCTTCGACCAACTGTAGTACTGGCTTTGCGCAATGCCTTCCTGGCCGCACAGCTCAGTTATGCTGTCTTCACCACGAAGGCCAGCCAGAACAATCCTTGTCTTGTCTTCAGAGGAATACCGTTTGCGCGCTTTGCGGCGGATATCCTTTACCGCGCGATCTGCTGCGTCCCGCTGACGTTCGCTCTTTTGTCCCATTCTTCGCGCCTGAATAGTGAAGATGAGCCAAAATCTCTCCCTTAAGCAATCAGCTTAACTGGACCCATAGGCGATGATGGGGAACACAGTCTTACAAAGCATCGTTTTTGCCAACGACCAAGAGAAGAAAAAACCGGCTGGAACCGCATTGGCCCAACCGGTGCACCTTATTCGCTTCTCCTGATCGTACATAGTCCGGATTAACCCAGAAATGTTTACTCAATACAGAGAGAGACGACCCGTTGTTGTTTGTCGTGATAAACGGGACTGCTCACGCCATCAAGTCGTGAAAGTTGTTGTCGATCGGAACCGGAGTCCCGCAGATTTCATCGCCGCTCTCAGTCGGAACAATTACGCAAACAGGCGGTGTTCCAACTTCCAGAACAAAGTCAAACTCTGGGAATTCGGTTCCGCACTTTGGAAAAGGAATCGTAGGAGGAACATTGATGGTGTCTTCACTCACAGTATCGAAGGCTGTAGTTTTAGTGTTGGTCATTGGTTTTTTCCTCATTAAGAATTTATTAGGCACCCATAAGAGCTGTCTGTGACTTCCTCCCTGGGCATACAGAATAGGTGGTTATTCCAGCCGCTTTATTCAACGCGTAGTTACGGACTAAATTGTTATAAAATATGACAAAAATTGGCTTTGAAGCAATGACTTCCCGAGTTTAGCACCGGGAAAAGACATTCGAGATATCCAAGTGGAACTGACGGAAGGCACTACGTTAGGTATCGGTGTCGGTGACGACTATCGATGGAACCTAAACAAAAAAAACCAGCACCACATTTGGTGCTGGCTTGTCGCTCAGTCACATCTCGGGACGCAACAAAACTATATCTCACAATACAAACTATTAAACCTCCCTGAACGTTGCCCTAATCTGCTTACTGAGGGGTTCGAGAAGGTACTGGAACAGTGTTCGTTCGCCGGTCTCGATGTAAACCTCAGCAGGCATACCCGGCAACAATCTCAACTCGCGGTTAGCCAGTGTTTCAACCGCGCCGATGTCCAATGCCACCCGAGCTTCGTAAAACGGCACCCCGGTTGTCGGGTCGGTTTTGAGGTCCGCTGAAACAAACTGTACGCTGCCATCCAGCCTAGGAGCAATGTGGTGATCGAATGCTCCAATTACGACTGTAGCCTCTTGACCAACTGAAACATTGTTGATGTCTTGCGGCATAACGCTGGCAGTAACTACGAGGACGTCCCCTTCAGGTACAATCTGCATTATGACCTCGCCAGGAGAAACCACGCCACCAATTGTTTGCACACCAATTTCATGGACGAAACCGTCTGTCGGCGCCTTAATCTCTACACGTGCGAGTTGCAGTTCAGCAGCGGCGCGGCGTTCCTTCAAGCCGTCAAGTTCGACCTCCAATGTGGATATCTCGTTCATCACCTTCTCGCGGAAGGATTTTTCCAGTTGCAGAATATTAACCCTGGTCTCGCTGATGCGTCCGCGGGCAACAGCAATCTGTGACATCAGCCCACCACTACTACCCAATAAACCGCTTCTTTGACGCTTGAGTGTCGTAACCCGGTTTGCGGGAGTTAGGCCTTTGTCGAAGAGCTGCGTTAAGCCGTCCAGCTCGCTGTCAATAAGGTCGATTTCCTCGAGCTTGGCGTCATATTGTGCCTTCAAACCCGAGATTTCCTGCTCGATCTGAGTGATCTTTTCTTCCAAAGCAGAAACCTCACCTTCCTGAGTGAGGCGGCGCGCATCCATTAAGGCGCGTTGGGTTGCCAAGGCGCGTTGAACCTTCGTTTCATCTTCACGAGATATTAGTTCTTCCGTCAAACTGAACGCGCCCAAACGGTCGCGTTCAGCAGTCAGCCGCACCAGCTGTGCTTCAACCGCAACCAGGCGGTCATCGACCAACGCATGACTGCCCGACAAGAGCTTGTCATCAAGCGTCATAACGACATCTCCGGCTGCAACTCTGTCTCCGTTGCCGACATGGACATCGCCAACGATTCCGCCGTCAGGATGCTGCACTGTCCGAAGGTCAGACGAAACCACAACGTTTCCGCTAGTTACGACGGCACCTGACATGCGAGCGGTCATCGCCCAGCCGCCAAAGCCGATCGACAGCACCGCAACAGCTGCGAGGCCAAAGCTGATGGACTTCCACGAATTGTCAATGAAACCTTCGCTTTGGGTTTTGGATTTCGAATTAGTTTTCATAATTTCCTCCATTGAATTGGCTGAGGCGCATGCGTCAATCAGCTAGTGGCAGTAGCAAAGGTTTCGTCGGGTTTTGGTGTTGAAGGCGGATGGCTTCTCACCACCTGAGCCGATTGCTCTGCGGCAGGTTGCACTTGTTCTGCAGCCGCCTGATTTCGTTGACGCAGACGTTCCATTACTTCGGCACGGGGGCCGAAATCACCGACGCGGCCGTCTTCCATGATCAAAATCTTATCGACGGAACCAAGGACACTTGCCCTATGGGCGATGACGATCACGATCGCACCACGCGCTTTGGCCGCTTGGATAGCGTGATTCAAGGCCGCTTCGCCTTGGGAGTCCAAGTTCGAATTAGGTTCGTCCAGAACAACCAGGAACGGATCTCCAAAAAGCGCGCGAGCAAGTGCGATGCGTTGCCGCTGACCACCAGACAGAGCCGTACCACGCTCTCCCACATCAGTTGCATATCCGTCCTTCAGACTTGCAATCAGTTCGTGGACCCCTGCGGCTTTGGCAGCAGAAACAATCATTTCATCTTGCGCCTCAGGATCAAAGCGCGCGATGTTCTGGGCAATCGTTCCATCAAACAGTTCAACATCCTGCGGCAGAAAGCCAGTCTGCGGGCCGAGTTCTTCTGGCAGATACTGATCAATTGGCATGCCGTCGAGGTTGATGCTTCCTTTCGCCGCCGACCATGCTCCTACCAGTGTACGGGCCAGTGTCGATTTGCCACTTCCGGTTGACCCGATCACTGCAAGCGCTTCTCCGGCCTTCATATCGAAACCGACACCTTTTAGAATTGCCGAAGTCACCATAGGTGGTGCGGCGATCAGCCCGTTGACCGACAGGGACTTCTCAGCTTTCGGCAAAGAAATTCTACCATCGTCTTCGCTGCAAGACATCGTAGCTCTAAGTTGTGCCCATGACTGCCGCGCAGCAACCAGGCTCCGCCAACTTCCGACAAGGGTTTCAATCGGCTGAAGACCACGGGACATGATGACGGAAGCCGCTACAATCGAACCCGCTGAGATTTGCTGATGAATGGCAAGGTACGCCGCGACCGCCAGAATGCCGGACTGCAAAGCCAGTCGAAATACCTTAGTGAAGCTGCCCGAAACACCAACAGTGTTAGAGGCTTTGGCACTCGCGCCAAGGTGAAGATCGTTGATGTCCTGCCAGGTCTTGCCAAGGTTGGCTTGCATCCCCATGGCGCGGACCATTTCGGAATTGCGGCGGCTGGCTTCAGCCAAGCGGTTGCGTTTTCCGGCATATTGCGCCTGAAAACGGGCAGCTGCACGGACTTTGAAGTCGGTCACAACAGCAATAGCCAGCAAAGCAATCGCGCCGATGACACCGACCAGTCCCAACCAGATGTGCATCGCAAAGACCAGACCCAAATATACGGGTATCCAGGGTAGATCAAACAAAGCTCCTGCACCTTGACCGGACAGGAAACTGCGGATTTTTTCGACGTCCTGAACTGCAGCTGCCGGGTTTCCTGATGCGCGACGAAGAGAAGGTTCCGAAAGCGTATAATCGAACGCTGTCTTCGTGAGCCTCTGTTCAAAACGATGCCCCATTGAAACAAGAACTCGGGTACGTGCCCCATCGATCAAGGCCATGAAGAGATACAGACCAGCCACGAGAGTACTAAGAGCAACGAGCGTATTCACACTCTGGCTTGACATCACGCGATCATAGATCTGTAGCATGAAGATTGGGCCAGTCAGCATCAGCAAGTTTACAACTCCGCTAAATACACCGGTGGCAATCAAATTGCCCCGTAGCGCACGACGCGCCTGGGTGAGTTGTGGATGAATGGACGAATGCGAATTCATGACAGGCCTCCAATTGAAAAACTCTATGAGTGATACTTGGAGGTCGCATCCGGGAGGACCAAGGGTTTGTCACAGTTTGATTCAATTGGCTTTTCTGCCAAATTCGGGCCAACCTGGCCACCAGGACCGCTTGAATTGCGTGTTGACCCAAAGCCCAATTTGGACCAGCACTCCAATCTAAGGCCTAGGCAGAGGACAGTTTAGTGATGCGTTGGAACAACTTGACACTTCGAGCGCAAGTGATGGCAATCGTTTTCATTAGCTGGACGATTGTTGGTGTTATTTCCGTCGGATTCGACATTTACCAATTTAAGGATTCGCGCGCCGAAGAAATAATGAACCGAGGCGACGCCTATCTCGCTGAGGTTGTCTCGACGCTTGCGCGGACATCACCACAAAACCGCGAAACAGTCGCTCAGAACTTTTTCCCCTCAGAATGGAGCGTACGAATTGGTACTTCAGAAGCGGCGGCGGCTTTGAAAAACGGCTTCCGACGTCCAAATCTTGCGCAATGGTTATTGGCCCGCCTTGAATCGAGAGGGTTAGACATCGCAGAGCTATCTGTGGCAGACACGATAGTACATGATTCAGAGGATCCTAACGAACTACTAGTCCTATTCAAAGGCCGTGTGCTTCCGTCTGGCACAATCGTTGAAGAACATGGCAAGGGTAGATATCTAGTGAGTGTTTTTTCCGTGCGACTCACGGGTGAAACAGGTTGGATGAACTGTTACCTTCTCATGAAACCTAAGGAAATCTGGCCGTCTGTAGTCGTTGGCTCGATCGACAGTTTGAGCGCTTTGATCATGCTTTGCCTACTCGGGTTTCTGATACAGAAGATAATGCACCCATTAAGTGCGATAGCTGTCAACGCAGAGTTGATTGGTAGAGGCCAAGAAGTAGGTCCGCTTGTCGAAGTGGGAAGCATTGACGTTCGCCGCACAATCGTTGCGTTTAATCGGATGGAGGCACGCATCGTTTTGGCGCTTGAGTATAAGACGGCTTTGTTGCGTAGTCTTGGGCATGACTTGAAAGGGCCAATCGCGCGTATTAGTGACGCAATGCAAACGGTCAGCCCAGATGAGACAAAGTCCAAACTACTGAAACGACTAAGTTCCATTCGAGAGATTGTAAACTCCGTCACCAGCCTCAACCGCGCAACGCACCATGATGGAGAGATCGCAAAAATCGACCTACCGTCGTTGATCGAAGCTTTGGTAGATGAACAAGTAGAAGCAGGTCGAGATGTGACTTGTTCTATTGAACACTCTGTCGTGGTGAGAGGACGTCACAACGCTATTACGCGAGTCCTTCGAAACCTTTTGGAGAATGCCGCGAAATACGGCGGAACCGCAAACGTTATCCTAACCATTTCCGAAAACATGGCCGCCATTCATATTGATGATGAGGGGCCCGGTATTCCCACCGAACAACTCGAAACCGCCTTTGAACCATTCCAACGGCTTGGCGCTGCCGGGCCTGGCAGCGGGCTGGGTTTAGCTATCGTAAGAACAATCGTCGTTGATCAGGGCGGTACAGTATCGTTAGAAAATCGCGCCAGCGGCGGCCTAAGGGCGAGTGTTTTTTTGCCAATTGATGAGCAAATTTAGCCGGGGCGGAAGAGATAACCCTCACCCCATACTGTGCGAATATGCTCCGGATTTGCAGGGTTACACTCAATCTTGGACCGTAGGCGTTTGATCAATGCGTCTACGCTGCGGTCGCCTGTACCTCCGTGCTGTCGTGTACGCGCGACAGCAAGAAGATCTTCTCGCGTGCACAGAACATCTGGATTTTCTGCGAAGAAACGCAAAACGCGCGCTTCGCTAGATGTAAGGGTAACAACACGTCCATCGTCATTCTGAAGATTTCGTTCGTTTCCGACAAGCTCCCAGGGACCAAACCGGGTCAGGCGCACTTTACTTTTTTGGCCAGTTTGCCGACGTCTCATGACTGCTCGAATCCGTGCCAACAGTTCAAGATCATTGAAAGGCTTGGTGATGTAGTCATCAGCACCCATTTCCAACAATGATATCCGCTCTGCATCGTCATCGACCGAGCTGATCATGATTATCCCGGCATCAAGACGCGATGCGATCTCTCGGCAAAGCACTTTCCCACTTGTACCTGGCATGACGAGATCTAACAGAAAAAGGCCATAATTCTCCGACTTTATCTTTAGCCGAGCTGATGGAACATCTGGCACATCATCAATCTGATAACCTTTGTCTCTTAGGAAGACACAGACGCCCTCGGCAAATTCGATATCGTCATCACAAATTAGGATTCGATCGTTAGCGTTGATAGACCCTTCCGCGGCCTCATTCATTCTGACGTCTCCTCGGGACAGCTTCGTCGCGCGGATAACAGCACCTGGTATCGCACCGTGTCAATGAGGCGCCGGCAACTGGTAGGTAGCTGACAATCCTGGCGAGACTGTATCGCTATGGTCTATCCACCGGATTTCAGGCAGTTGATTTTTTCTACAACTAAGTCGCTCTAACAATACAACCATACCCAACCTAAGCGGGCACTCAAAATGCGCCCACCAATGCCAGAAGCTTTGATCCGAATTAGCCCGTAGCTTGGGGAGCTAGGTGCTCAGTCCCGGCATCTGGTGGATCGGATTGAGGATGAAACGATCTGGCTCTGATATCCAGATTTTGCAGATGTATTCATATGGAGTGAGGCCGCTCAGCGTCTTCAATCTGCTTGCGAAGTTATACGCATCTAGGAAGTCGGCGAGGTGGCTGCGAAGCTGATCATGGCTGGCGTAGTGATACCTTTTTGACCGTCGCATTCTTGATCGTGCGGTTCATCCGTTCAACCTGGCCGTTGGTCCATGGATGGTTCGGTTTGGTCAATCGGTGATCAATCTCATTTGCTTCGCAGATCATGTCGAAGCGCATAGGCCGGGAATAGCTGTGTTCCGGTTTCTGGGCTGTTCCGCGAACTGGATGCCGTAGCACGTCGGAAATATTTGCTGCTTTAGGTTATGGCCGCCAGCGCAGCCCTCATATAGCGCAGCCGGTGGCCATAACCGGTCGCAGATCTCAACAGTGGTTTTTGCGCGAACCACACCGCTGAGGAGACCAGTTGTGGCCAGTATTAATTCTACAGTTTCAACCTTGCTTGTCGCCATCGACATTTCCAAGCACAGGCATGAAGTGCTGATCGGCATTCCCAAGGAGAGTCGCCGCCGCATGACGATTATGAACACGCTGGACGACTTCAGACGTCTCGTTTCAGCTCTCACAAATTACGACCTGCCTGCGCGGATCGATTTCGAGGCGACTGGCAATTATCACCGGGCGCTCGTGCACCATCTCGGCCAGGCCGGGTTTGAGCTGAAGCTTGTTTTTTCTGTTGTGCTGGCTCGAACGACAGAGGCTCTGCACAACAGTTGGGACAAGAACGATCAGAAGGACGCCCAGGTCGTCCTGCACATGCTGGAGATCGGAGCCGTTCAGTTCTTCCATGACCCGCTGGTCACAGGCACCGCTGATTTCCAGGAACTATCAAAAACCCACGAGATCGTGTCACGTTCGAAGACCGAACTTTAGCATCGCATTCTGACGCACTACCTACCGCTTATTTCCCTGAGGCAGAACGCTTCCACCGCAACTCGCGGACCGACTGGTTCCTGGCATTTCTAGAGAAGTACCCGTCGCCGCATATGATCTCGCCTATGAAGCAGGAAGACTTCATCGCCGACGCCTGGTCGGTCGTAGGTCGCAAGGTTTCCAAAGAGCGCCTGCTTTCAGATATTTACGCCACAGCCGCCAGCTCAGTGGGGCTTCCTGTCAATCCAGAGTCTGACGCCATTCGCATGTTCCGTCTCGTTCTCGCGGAAGGGCGGAGCCTGATACAGCAGCGTGATGAGATCGAGGCACGTTCCGTTGAACTACTGTCTGATCTGCCAGACTATAAACTGCTGACGACCATTCCAGGCATCGGCCCAATCAACGCCATGACTGGTCTTGACCCTAAAAACTGGTCCGATTTGAGTGCGAATTTTTGCGTACATTTCCGAATGATGGAGGAATGTACTGATGCCGAAGAAACGATTTTCAGACGAACAGATTGCTTTTGCACTACGGCAGGCAGAAGCCGGCACGACGGTTGGCGAGATTTGCCGCAAGATGGGGATTGCGGAGGCGACGTTTTATCGCTGGAAAAAGGTCTATGCCGGGATGGGCGTTTCCGAGATCCGGCGCCTGAAACAGCTTGAAGATGAGAACAGCAAGCTTAAGCGGCTGGTTGCTGATCTAACACTGGACAAGACGATGCTTCAGGATGCCTTGAGAAAAAAGTGGTGAAGCCTGTCCGTCACCGCGAAGTTGTCCGGCATTATCGGGGTGTGTTTGAAGTGTCGGAGCGTCGTGCGTGTAATGCCATGGGCTTCGGGCGGGCTTCTCAAAGATATCAATCCAGGCGCGACCCTGAGGTGGAACTTCGCATGCGCCTGAAGGACTTGGCCGAAAGCCGGGTTCGATACGGCTATCGTCGTCTACATATCCTATTGCAGCGCGAGGGCTGGCATGTGAACCACAAGCGCCTGTATCGGCTATATTGCGAAGAGGGCTTGTCAATTCGCACACGCAGTCCGAAGCGGCGGCGTGCCTGCCGGTATCGCTCCGGCCGAGCCGAAGCGGACGGCATGAACGACGTCTGGGCGATGGACTTCATGTCGGACCGGCTGTTTGATGAAAAACCATTCCGAATTCTGACCATCGTGGACTGTTTTACGAGAGAGGCTCTCGTGACCGCTGCGAGGACGAAATTCCGTGCCTATCAGGTAATAGACGAATTGGACCGGCTGGCGCGTGTCAGAGGTAAGCCGCGGAGCATTCGGGTTGACAACGGCCCAGAGTTTGCTGGTCGGCTTCTCGATCAGTGGGCCTATCTGAACAAAGTCGAATTGGACTTCTCCAGGCCAGGAAAACCAACAGACAATGCCTACATAGAATCCTTCAACAGCCGTCTGAGGCAAGAATGTCTGAACGCCTCGTGGTTCCTGTCCATGGATGATGCACGCATCCGGGTCAACAATTGGAGGGCTGATTACAACGATACCAGGCCGCATTCTTCACTCGGAAACTTGACCCCGAGCGACTTTGCGGCCCAACTGAACGAAACTCGAAAAGTCGCATGAACGCCGGACCAAAAACGGGGTGAACTCCAAATCAGCCATGCAACAACAATCAAACTGGACCACTATAGTGGGGCTGATCAACCCTGAGGTTTCCAGCATTCGCGCCGCCTGCATCGCATGATAGCCATCCTGACGGAGGCTCGGTATGAAACACATGGCGGCGCGAGTGGTGTGGTCTAGATCAAGAAATCAAAGTCTCCTCCGGTCCAAGTCTTGATTTGGTCCATGTTTGAAAACCCGCCGTGAATTATGAAAGAGCCGTTGTCCCCATATTTTGCGATTAGATAGTCGTCTGCCTGGGCAAACTCAATTTCATCGAGAGATGACAAACCCAAGGCATCGAGATCAAAAGCAATTGTATCGCTTTCATCGAAGCCCGTGATAGACATTTGACCGCCACCTTTGATGACGAAAGTATCCGCGCCGGCCCCTCCGGAAAAAACTCTGATTGCCGTATCCGAACGATCAGTCCCCTCGTTGACGAGGATATCATCGCCGTCGCCACCTTGAAGTTGCACCAACGAAGTTCCACCTGCGCTTGCGATCAGGATGTCATCGCCTGCCCCGCCCAAGAGTGTGTCCGAGCCTGTGCCGGATACCAGGGTGTCGTTACCACTGCCACCGTCGAGAAGGTTGTTGCCGCTCTGCCCAAAGATCAGGTCATCTCCACCACGCCCTTCAATGGTATCATTCCCACCGCCGGCGAAGAAGATTTCGTTGTTGAAGCCAACGTCGGAGCGCCCGATGATATGGTCATTGCCGTCAGTACCCCTGCTTATGTAGTCCACCACGTTGCCGTTCGCATCGATACCGGTCAGGGAGTCGATGGCGTTGAAGCCATCTACCGGTTTGTCGGCCAAGTTTAGAGTTGCGATCGGTATGCCTGTGCTTTCAACATAAAGCAGGGTGTTACCGTTGGCATCGATCTTGATCGCGAGATCGCTAAACGACGTGATACCGTATGCCTTGAAGTCCACGCGCAACTGATCGCCCTCGGAGGCACTGAAATCCCGCACGCTGTTGTGGCCGCCGTCAAGTACGAACAGATCGGCACCAGCACCGCCTTCGATAAAATCGCTTCCAGCGCCGCTAATAATTGTATCGTCGCCATCACCGCCAAAAAGCCAATCATCGCCAGCGCCTCCATCCAGCCAGTTGTCACCGGTGTCGCCCCGCAGGGTGTCAGCGAAACCGGTGCCCTGGATGCCTTCGATTTCATAGAGATAATCGAAACCGCGTACGACATTTCCGCCAGCCTGCGTATGCTGATGGTCGACCTTGACAAACTGGCGGGGATCGTTCGAATTATCCCATAATTTCTGCGATAGGTCGACGTTGATGCCGGCAGATGCCGTCGCATAGCTCGACACGTCCGTGCCCTCGCCGCCATAGATCATGTTGTTGCCTGCCCCGGCATCGATCAAGTCGTCACCGCCATTGCCGTAAATCTTGTCATTGCTGACCTCTGCGTGCGAGTCTCCGCTGTTGCTGTAGCCATACAAAACATCGCCGTGATCAGTTCCAAGCACAATGTCGTTCGAAGACGTCCCCGTCGCCACTGTTCCCTGGTAAGCGCCCAAGATAACGTACTTGCCCGGTTGCAGATTCGAGAAGTCACCACTGGTATCGATATCATTGCCAAAGCGGTCGGTTATCGTGACGGCACCGTTCTCTCCGACTGCGATTATGCGCATGGAGTTCACGAAGTAATCCTTGAGCGCATTGATGACGCTCTGGTTATTGAGGTCGAGACTTGGATCCAGCCAGTTGGACAGCGCGTCCCAGGTGACGTTTGCAAGGACATTGCCGTTGCCGTCCTTGAGATCGAGACCCTGCATGGCATCGGCGGACGCCTTCAGGTCGATGGACGGCGACCCATCAATGTGGGGATTGATGCCCAGAACAATCGAGTCTTGCGTAGGATCGAAGTCTTGGATCTGCACCGGGTCAATTGTGTCCGTCGGAAGCGGTGCCGCGGACGAGGCGCCCTCACCCACCGCTCTGATCATGTTGGCAGCAGATTTGCCGAGTGTGGCAAACTGACCAACGCCCGGAACGAATTTCAACGCTGCGAAACCAATGTCCCAGACGGCCTTTTCGAAAATAACGTCGGGATCGGTGGACGACCCCTGCGGCGCTTCGGCAGGTGGTGTGATTTCAAAGTCCGAAATGACAAAGACGTCGTGCCCGGAACCTCCATTAAGCTTATCACCGCCTCCGCCGACACGCGGACCCGCAGACAGCCAGTCGTCGCCGCTACCGCCATATAGCGTATCGGTGCCAGTACCACCGAACAGGATGTCGTTGCCAGCGCCGCCATACAGGACATCGTCGCCATTCTCGCCCAAGAGAATGTCATTGCCAGTGCCACCGTAGAGCAAATCATTGTGGTCGCCGCCATAGATGACGTCATGGCCCGATCCACCGGACAGGACGTCACGACCGCCATAGCCATAGATGGTGTCATTTCCGCCACCGCCATAGATCCGGTCATTGATGTGATAGTGAAGTCGGCCGTGATCGTAGACCCAGGAATCGCCGCCCTTGATCACGTTGCCATGGTCGTTGCCGATGATCTGGGCAGTGTAATAGCCGACGTAATCATTTTTTTCATTCCGCGGAAGAGTTATGACTTCGTTTGTGAAGTCAATCTGATTATCGTCCATCGTTGTGGAACCGTTCGAATTAAGTATCCACTTGACCCAGCTTTCGCTCCATTCATACTCTTGACCGCCGCCGTTGAAGCCAAAACTGTTCGCCGCCGCACCGGTCTCGGTGTCGATTGAGGAAACGGGTATGGAAGGGTTCCATTGGCTGAGATCGGGGTTTGTGGTGCTCAAACCTAATGCGCTTTCGTCATATGAAACGCTCAAGGCGATGCCATGTTCATCGCCACTGCCTGACAAAGCGTCGCGCTCTCCAAGCCGAGGCCAATGCTGGCTTGCGTCCCGCTCTGATAATGGGTGGTTGTTATCCGACAATTCACTCTGAATTTCATTCGAAATCCGGTCAGGCGAAGCCTCACTAGGTTTCAGTTCAGAAATAAGAGATTTGTTTGTGATTTCCCGCTGAGGAAAGCTCTCTTCAACTATATTGCCAACAATCGTTTCCGGTTTCACTCGCATAGCTAACTCCAAGTTATGAAATGTTGCCACGCCGCGCTTTAGTCACTACGCAGCATGTTCTACACCTGCTATATCGGGACCAGAAACGAGATAAACACCTGTAAAATACAATGAAATTGTGACAAAGTTTTACATCCGCGAACTATTGGACTGCCGCTACCGAATGGTCTCGTTCATCCGTTAGGACATCTTATATTCGGAGCTATGCCATTTCTGACTTGCCGGTTCTTACACCAGTTAAGGTAGTAGAAGTTTGGCTGCGGCAACGGTCAGATTCGAGCTTTCAATTGCCGAATGCGACATCATTTCTCGAAAAGAGTCCAATTGCGATCTAAGGTCAGGATGCATTGAATTCCGCGGTGCGGCGTGTTTCGCGGCTCCGAAAACCGGGCGGTGACACGAGCGGTCTTTCCTGGTTGACCGACGCGCAGTTGGCGTGTCTTAAACCCTTCTTTCCGAAATCCTATGGCAAGCATTGAATTGGTGACAAGTGGGTTCTGAGTAGGATTATTTTCATCAAACGCAATGGGTTAAGGTGGCGCGATGCCCCTGCAGCCGACGGCCCATATAAAACGCTCTACAGCTGCTAGAAGCGCTAGAGCGAGAAAGGTAGCTTCGCGCGGATGATGTCGGGTTTGAACGGAGCGGCCTTGCGGTGTTTCGCCCAGTCGGGCCGGAAGGCCACCTGGGGCACGTTGCGATTATTCGCCCATTTCGCGGCAATAAATTCAGCGCCCTTGAGTGAGCCGCCGTGGAGCAGCACCATGTTCGGGTGCTTGGCATGAACCTGATCGAGCCTTGCCCAGATCAGCCGGTGATCGTTGAATTCGGCTCCGCCGGCCGCCAGACCGGCGGGCAACAGAATCTCGGTTTCCGCCCGGCGTTTCGAGGCCAGAAAGTCCCGACTGTCGATCATCGCCGAGGTCAGATTGCGATGGCTGACCCGCGAGCCGTTGCGGGGAAGTCAGGGTTTGCCCTGATGCTGCTCGAAGCTCTCCGTCGCGAGATCGCGGAAGAGTTCCAGTGCATTCCGTCGCTCGATCAGGCTCTGCCCTTCCGCCGTCAGGCGCGCGAGTTCGACGGATTTCACCTCGCTGCCGTCCTGTTCGCGCTGGAGACGCTTTTGCACCTGTTCGTTGCCGTCGAGGTCCCGTTCGATCCGGGTGGCCGCGCGGTGAAAGAGGTTGATCGTTCCCCAGAGGAGTTCGCCGAGGTCGGGTTCTAGATGTGTTTCGCCAAGCGTGGCGACCAGAGCGTCGAAGATATCGGCGACGTCCGAGGCCACAACGTTAGCTTCCAGTAGAGGCCTCGGGTCGGGTTCGTCTTGGGAGGGACGCCAGCCGTAGAGCTGGAGTTCGGTGAGAGCGTGGTCGGTTGGTGAAGAGCTCTGGATCGGTTCAATTTCCCTGTCGCAGTTTTGGTAGGGCATGTCAGATGTCCTTTGCAGGAAGTGCCGCGCCCATCGCGGCCTTCGTGGCAGCGACCAGGCCACGGGCGGTCCGGCCGGGCACCTGAGCAAGGCGAAGGCCGTGGATGGCCAAGCCCGACTATTTTGTCTCGCGATGCAAAGTGCGCCACCGGCGCGTGGCGGAAAATAGCCGGAGCGCGGCATTGCCCGGCCGGTCCGTTTGTGGGCCGCCCGGCCGACATCTTCGGCAAGGAAATCAGCCGCGATCTGATTTCGAGTCTTAGATACCAAAAGCTGATTGCCAATGGTCCGCGTGCGCCGCGGCCAGGGGTACTACATACCTCCGTGACTACACCTGAATTCTTGGCGATGTTCGATCTGCAAAGCCTTCGGGATTTGCAGGAGCTCGGGCGGTCTTTGGAACACAAGGAATAGGAGACGGGTGCGTTGGTCAGAACGGATCTTTTGGTTCAGTAGATCTGGCTTGACGTTTCAAACAGGCGGATAGAGGCTTTCAATTGGTCGGATGTTGACTTTCAATCGGTCGTCGCGATACTTTCAATCGGTCGAAAAGGATCAGGCATAAAATGTATCCAAGATTTGCCAAGACAAAGATAGAGGAGGCACTCGCCGACACGCGTGTCGTTCTAATCTCGGGACCGCGGCAGTCCGGCAAAACGACACTGGCTATGGATATTGCATCGGACAAAACACCTTACCTGACCTTGGACGATGCTACCGCTCATAAGTCAGCGATCGACGATCCGGTCGGCTTTGTCCGTGGTTTGGACCGGGCGGTAATTGACGAGATTCAACGTGTGCCCGACCTGCTGCTCGCAATCAAGAGCCTGGTGGATGATGACAAAACACCTGGACGGTTCCTCCTGACGGGTTCAGCCAATCTCATGACCATACCAAAAGTCGCAGATTCTCTCGCCGGGCGTATGGAGGTTATCAGACTTCTACCCTTATCGCAGGCAGAAATCATGGGCATTCAGACCCAGTTTGTCGATCGGGCTTTCGCTGGTGAAAAACCAAAAGCGCACCACATGATCATCGGCGACGAATTGATCCAGTGCGTTCTCGCAGGAGGTTATCCAGAAGCACTTGGACGAAAGAAATGGGCCCGGAAACAAGATTGGTATCATGGGTATCTGGACGCGATCGTCCAGCGGGATGTTCGGGACGTGGCCCAGATTGAGCAACTTGCCGTAATGCCAAAATTGCTTTCGGTCCTTGCCGAGCACTCAGGGCAATTGGTGAACTATAGTGGCATCGGCAACGCCCTCGACCTCAACCACGTGACAACCCAGAAATACGTTGGTGTCTTCCGAAGTCTCTACCTCGTTCAAATGATACAGCCTTGGTTCTCAAACCGGCTTAAGCGGCTGACCAAGTCGCCAAAGCTACACTTCCTCGACTCGGGGCTCCTGGCCGCGATGCGTGACATATCTCCGGAAGTCGTTGCAAAGGACAAAACGTCCTTTGGTGCGATCCTGGAAACCTTCGTTTTCAGCGAACTTCGTAAGATCGCATCATGGAGTGATCAACGGTGCTCGTTCTCCCACTTCCGGGACAAGGATAAGAACGAAGTTGATATTGTACTCGAAAATCGACGTGGCGAAATCGTCGGGATTGAGGTGAAATTGTCAGCAACCGTTTCTGCGGGTGATTTCTCAGGCATGCGCAAGCTGGCCGAAGCGTGTGGCGACAAATTCGTGCAGGGCATTGTGTTGTACGACCACGACAAAGTGGTCCCGTTTGGCGAAAATATGTTCGCCGCCCCGCTGTCGTGTTTGTGGAGCGAGTGACGAACATGTTCAATGATCCTGAGGAGGAAAGAACCATTGCGCTGGCGCTGTCAGGTGGTGGATCTCGTGCAATCGCCTTCCACTTGGGATGCCTTCGCGCACTCAATCGGCACGGCTTATTGAAGCACATCAAAACAGTTTCCTCGGTTTCCGGTGGCAGCGTCATTGCGGCTGCCTATTGCCTCGATGGCGAAGATTTCGATGCTTTTGAAAAACGGATAACTGCCTTCCTTAAGAGTGGTTTGTTCAAACCTACGGTGAAAACCGCGATCTCCCCAACAGGATTGTATTGGGTGCTTTCTGAGATCGTGTTGCTAGGCCTTTACGTCCTTTGGAGTGCAATATACTTGGGTCTGAAGGCCATTCGGTCTCTACTTCTGCAGTTCGGAATAAGCATTTGGAGCGGTTATCGTTTTCGCTTTCCATTGCGTCGGCCAATCTCGCGAACACCGCTCATTGAGCGCACCTTCGACAGGCTGTTGAAGGGCGCAACAATTGGTGAACTGCCTGATGTCGGACCCAAACTCATCATCAACACAACCGAGCTCACAACAGGATCTGCTTTTCGGTTTTCCAAAACGGCTTCTGGCGGTTGGAGGTTTGGCCAGGTGGTCGGAGAGGACATTATTGTCTCGCATGCGGTTGCCGCGGCCGCCGCCTATCCTCTGTTTCTGACACACTTTCAAGATCGCTATCACTTCCGGCGGAAGGAGGGGACTGAGCACAAAAGTGCGGTGTCTCTCACAGACGGTGGAGTGTATGACAATTTGGGCCTGGGGCCTTTATGGCCCGATCGTTCATCCGACGTCAGTTTGAATGTGGACCCCAGCCTGCATCTTGTGTGCTGCTCGACGGGGTACGGCCTACGGGCTGATGATCACCCTACCTACTGGATCGGACGGATGACGCAGTCTTTCTACACAACCTTCGACCGAGCCCAAAATGCATCGATCAATCGAATGCACGAGTTAAAGTCCTCGGGAAAAGTAGAGGTGCTGATCTTTCCCTATTTGGGAATGCGCGACAACAATCTCCCCGAGAGACCAGCAGATCTGGTCCGAAGAGAACAAGTTCACGCCTACCCGGGCAGTATCGCCAGCCAAGCGCTTGCGCCCGGCTTCCATGAACTCCTTCGACCAACTGTAGTACTGGCTTTGCGCAATGCCTTCCTGGCCGCACAGCTCAGTTATGCTGTCTTCACCACGAAGGCCAGCCAGAACAATCCTTGTCTTGTCTTCAGAGGAATACCGTTTGCGCGCTTTGCGGCGGATATCCTTTACCGCGCGATCTGCTGCGTCCCGCTGACGTTCGCTCTTTTGTCCCATTCTTCGCTCCTGAATAGTGAAGATGAGCCAAAATCTTTCCCTTAAGCAATCAGCTTAACTGGACCCATAGGCGATGATGGGGAACATCTTGTGTGTGTCAATCGAAAAGAGATTATTGAGAAATTGCACTTCAATACGTGAGATTGAAAGTGTCTAATATATTGAAAAATATATGAAAAAACTTGCGTTTGCATCCACTCGTCAGTATCTAGCCAGATATTTACTTTCTCTTCTTTGATTTGCTCCTGCGTTTCTGCCCTAATCCCATCTTTTTGGCTAATTCCGAACGTGCGGAGGCATAGTTCGGAGCAACCATTGGATAGTCGGGATCGAGACCCCATTTCTCACGATATTCCTCAGGTGTGAGGCTGTAGTGCGTGCGTAGGTGACGCTTGAGCGACTTGAATTTCTTCCCGTCTTCAAGGCAGATTATGAAATCCGGTGTGACCGATTTTTTGATTGGAACAGCCGGCTTGAGCGGTTCCACTTCAGGTTCTTGCGACGCGGCAACGGTATGCCGTAACGCGACATGCACTTGCTGGATCAAGGCCGGCAAATCTGCGGACGCAACGGTATTGTTGCCGACATGGGAAGAGACGATATCTGCTGTAAGATCGAGTAAGTTGGCGTCCACTGGATTGTCGGTCATTTCCCACCTAATGCACTTCTGATTTTCAATTTCACGAGCTAGGCTTAGGTCAAGCGGATCTTTAAATACTTCAGACCTATCATTGAAGCGCTAAGGACAGTTCTTCACATCAGCGCCTGCTGTTCCCGTTCGCATCATCTTCTCTAGCGTGGAGCCAATTGCATCTGACGCACGTCGGGCCGGATCATCGGCAATGTGGGCATATCGCTGTGTGGTCATTGAAGAAGCGTGCCCAAGCAGTTTGCCAACGATTGGTAGGCCAAACCCGGCCATCGCTCCGATGCTGGCATGAGTGTGCCGGAGATCGTGCAACCTGACATCTTCCAGCTTGGCGGCTGCGCGGATATGCGTCCAGGGCCGTTTGAGGTCATGCCTCGGTTGATCTGGAATGTCGCCTGGGATGACATATCGATCGGTGCGGTCCATCGCTTCCAGGATTGCGATCGCGGAGCGATTCAGGATCACAGTTTTCCGGCCGGTCTTGCTATCTGGCAGAAACAGCAGTCCCCGTCCAAGATCCACCTCCTTCCATTGCAGACGAAGGATTTCCCGAAGCCTGCAGCCGGTCAGCAGCAACAGGCGAATGGCATTGGTGACGTAAGATGGATAGACGATCGCCTGGTTGTCTTTGGCGACATGTTTGAGCCTGTCGCCCGTGGCTTTGATGGTCCAGGGCAAGCCTTCGGTTTCCGCAAGAACCAGCGCACTTCCTAATCGCGCCAGTTCTTCATCGTTGAGATAGCGCTGGCGTCCCTGTTCCTTGAATCGTTTGACTGCCCGGGTCGGATTGAAGCCCTCCGGGACATAGCCATTGTCCGCTCCCCAGCTGAAGACGCTGCCAAGATAGGCCATCACCCTGTTGGCGTGGAAAGGATGTTCCACCAGGCCGATATGGATCTTGTTCAGGTCCTTGGTCGCGATCGCCTCGGCTGCACGTCTTCCAAGCACAGGCAACACATGTTTGTTCAACCCGGACTGATAACCCGCCAGGCTTGCGGGTTTGAGCTTGGGCCCATGACCAATGACGAAGAGCTCAACGAGTTCAGTCAATGTGACTGCCTGTCGCTTGGCGTCTCGTTCCGCGGCAGGATCTTCTCCGAGGGTTACGCTTGCCAAAACCTTCTTGGCGGCATCGCGGGCTTCTTCGGCTGTTAGGGTCCCCGCATTCCCGAGTTTGACCTGCCGACGGATGTTTCCATTACGATATCTGCAAATGTACGTCTTGCGACCTTTGGCCCCCACTCTGATGCCGAAGCCACTGAGAGCTTCGTCCCAAACAAAATATCGTTCGCCCTTCGGAGCCAGGGCATCGACACTGCGTTTTGAAATCTTCATTCGAACCGTCCAAACTGTTTCAATTCGGTTTTTCCGACTCCCAAGTGGCGTCCATATGGCGTCCAAGAGCAAGCAAATTGACGGAAGGATCGTCCAAAGCGATCAGGAAGAAAGGTCAACAAATACAATTAGATAGGAAGAATTATCTAATTTCAAGAAGTTTGAGAAAACTTAATATTCTAAACTACGAATCTGGGGGTCGGGGGTTCGAATCCTCCCCGGTGCGCCATTTCTCCGAAAATCAGCCCTTCATGCGAAAGCAGCGAGCGATTTCACGCAGTTCGCCGTTGAAGCAACCCTATTGCCGTCGATTCAAGTGTCCTTGACGGATGAACCGGTGGGAGACGCTCGCAGTTGTTATCGCGCCGTCCCGACGCGCACTGATGTTGCCTGCCGGAGTCTTTAGCTGACCGATCTGATGGCGCACCTCTCACATTTGCCTGATCTTTTTGAATTAGCGCCAATTTGCATCAAAACCGGCATAGACTGGATGCTGTCGGGCATTGCGTTGCGAACCAAGGCGGATCGAAAGCATGGGCGAGGAGCCTAAAAGACGAAGGGGACGCGTGACCAGACTGGTGCGTCTTCTTGCGCTCGGGCTGGTCACTCTGGTGATCGCCGCAGGCGTCGCGACCTATTCGGTTGCAACGCTCGATCTTTATGCATCGCTTCGGCAGGAACAGGCGGGTGAAATTCTGTCCCGCGTCTTCGGCCGGCCGGTGGAAGTGCGCGGTCCTGTCGTCCTGATACCAGGCAGGCGGCTCGGAGTCCGGATCGAGGATTCTTATATCGAGCGGTCCTCCGGCGGGGGCAGCGACAAGGCGCGCGTCTTTGAAACCGTCGCGTTCGATGCGCCCTACAGTCTCATACGCGGCAACGTATCGGGGATCCGGAATTTCCGCATGAGCGGTGCCGAGATCGAATACCGTGCCGACGAAGGCACCGAGCGCACGAAGCCCCGGTCCAGTTTTGAGCTTCTGTCGACACTGATCAACAGCCCCGTGCTGGACAATCTGGAACTGACCGACGTCGTGTTCCGGTTCCTCGACACAAACGACGGCTGGGACGAAACCTTCCGGATCAAATCCCTGACGCTCGTCACGGGCGCAGCGGCGCAATCGACCGAGGTCAAATTCGAGGCCGCCATCAACGGCACGCCGCTGAGCGCCAGCGGAACTGTTCCTTCCTCGACGAAGGCGCTGGCCGACAAGACCGGACCGTTTGAACTCGACATCGCGCTGCCAGGGTTGGACACCCGCCTGACCGGCACCGTCGACACGTCGGAGACGGTGGCGAAGCTGGAGGGTGACCTCTCGTCGAAGTCCGACTCCATCACCAAGTTGCTGGCATCACTCGGACTGGAAAGCGCTGTTGAAGGTCAGGCTGTGCTGACCTGGGCGTCCTCCGGTCCGATAGACAAACTGCAGCTCAGCGATATCAAGCTCGATTTCGAGGGTGAGAACGGCGATCAGGTCACGGTCAGCGGTCAGGTGAGCGATGTCTTCAGCGGATCGGTCTTCGACCTTTCATTTCAGTCTGTTCTGGCGCCCCTTACGGCCGAACCCTCGAGCGCATTCGCGGTCAATGTGGAAAAGATATCCGGAAAGGTCAGCGGACCGCTCAAGGCACTTGCTGTCGACCACGCCGTCATCACCACGGATGCCGTGCTGCTCGAATTCGATGAGATCGGACCGATTTCAGTCGGCCGCGTGGTCAAGAGCGACGATGATAAGGTGGGACTGGAAGACATCACTGTTTTGGACGGACCCGACGATGCCCCTTATCTGACCATGAAGGGCAAGGTGGACGACATCCTGGCGTTTCGCGGCGCCGATCTTTCCGGATCCTACAGTTTTCCGACCGCCTTGCTGCTGAACCGGCCGTCAACCGATGCACCGGAGCTTGGCATCGTAAAGGGGACCGTTGCTCTCAACGAAGCTTCGGGAGCCTTCGGCCTTGAAGAACTGACGGGCCAGACCTCCGGC
>JGI12316J14372_10000468_pt1 | contig 76113 bp, 68 predicted proteins | sample MarCyaLeptolynsp_FD_14372 | JGI IMG/M metagenome (IMG submission 14372)
TCCAGGGCAAACTCAGCTGTCGTTTGCACCTGCTTTGTCATGGGCAAATTCCCTTCGAACTATTTTGGACGTTTTACTTGACAATCAAGACAATCGCTACTAGTGTGACACGCCTAAAATTGTACAAATTCGTAGTTGGCACTTTAGTGCTGCCGAGGTCTATCGAGTTAGGATTATAGCCTTTTCGATACCTCAACTCTATTGCATTAAAGTAGCTGTGTCAGATCGCTACGGCTTAAATCGAACAGTATTGACTCAGGAGGTGACGAGATACCACAAAGTCAGGCAAAGCTTGGGGAAAAACGCAGGAGCGGAGTCGTGCGAACGGAAACGTTCAGGCACGATTCTGCAGGCGGGCGGGTCTTCGGCAGGGGATTCGCCTAGCCAACTCAATTACCCCAAATAGTCAAGCAGCCCAACCAAAACCCCATTAGTCCAGCCAAATCCAATCTCGTTAGAACGATAACCAAACCGAATATCAGCAGACACCCGAGCAGAACACCGCTCAACATCATACTTTTCAACCAGAGTTCCCTGCTGCTCAAACTCTCGCACCACCAGCGTAACAAACTTCTGCGCCAACCGTTCTGCATCCTCAACATAGCCATACCGGTGCAACCCCTGAATCGCAATCCACTGCAAAGGGGCCCAGCCAAACGGGGCATCCCACTGGCTCCCCGTCACGCAGGTACTGGTTCGCAATCCTCCAGCTGCCTCAAATCGAGCCAAATTCCCAACAACTCGCTCCGCCTGATGTTGAGACGCCAATCCCACCCATAGCGGGTAAAACGTCGTCGCAAACTCATAATGACGACGCTGTCCCGTCGTAAAATTATAATCATAATAAAGTCCCGCATCTTCATCCCAGAGCAATCGGTTAATCTGCTGACAGCGCTCCTGGGCTAATCCCAACCATCTCCCCACTTCTGCTTCATATCCCAAAATTCTATTGATTTGTGCTGCATCCTGCTCCAACTGATAGAGCAAAGCATTCAGACACACCGGGGCATAGCGAATAATATCTACACTAAACGGACCAAAACGATTCGAAGGATCGAACCCCGACTCTCGCATGGATCGGTCGCCCTGATAGAAAAGCGGCGTCAGACAATCGGTCTCAAAATCGTAAAACTCGCGAACCTCGTAGTCTTCCACTGAGTTCGTGCGATAGAACGCCTTGACCCGGTCGTAATGCGTCCTGCCCGCTTCATCTTGCTCGGAACTCAGCACTTCTGGTGCAGGGCCTTCTCCAGAGTCAAAATAGCGAGACAACCCTGTTTTTCCTGCTAGATGAGACGGCATCAGCCAATAGTCATAGCACTGTTGAACTGCTGGCAGGGTTGAGCTTAGCCACTGTCGATCCTGGATCTGTTCGAACACGGCCAGAATCATCTGGCCCAGGAACGGTGGCTGGGAACGGGTCAAGTAGTAGGAACGATTGGCATTCAAAATCGCACCATAATGGTCAATTTCATACAAAAAATTGTCGACTAAGCGTCTGGCTAACTGAAGCTTTCTATCCCGCAACAAACCGAGTTGGATGAAATAACTATCCCAACCGTAGAGCTCATTAAACCGCCCGCCAGGCACCACATAAGCATGAGGCAAATAGAGCAACCCATGCTGCTGTAGTGGCTCGGTTTTTCCAGGCAGTTGGCGAATTTCAAGCTGAGCCAATTCCTCAGGAGCAAGGGCCTGTCGCAATGCCTGTTCCACAGTCTCCCGATCCTCTTTTGCCGAAATATAGACCAATGCAGGTTGCCCCAGCTCCAGATCCAATTTCGGATCTTTTGCTGCTGCCAGAATATCCTGTTGAGAGCGGGTCAGTGTATCCCATCCCGCCTGAATGTAGGCTCGAATTTCATTAACGCTCATATCAACACAGACTCTCCAAATGTTCTGACTCCTCTGATGGGTTGGACTAAAATTGATTGACGATTTGAACGCGCTCTAATAGATTTTCCCATTGTCGTAGCGAATAGCTTTACTAACACCTGTTAGCAAAAAACACTCTAAATTTGTTGATAACTATCAGTTGAAACTCAATAAAAAAAATAATAGAGTAGTAGATTGAAGTTTTAAAAAACGGAAAAATTTAAATTAAATCACCCAATTGGATCAGCCAAATATACGACGAATTTTCCAATCTTTTTGAATTATATTCAAAGAAATTCACCGAAACAATCTCGTTAGAAAATTTAAAAATCTAGGAATCTTATCCTATGTCGTACAAGTCCTCTGACAAGACGTTAGATGCATTGTTTTGCACGCTTCTTGAAGACTTTCATCCCACAGCAGAATATATAGGCTATCTGTATATAGAGCACAAACATTTTCATGGATTTGAAATTTACTACAAAGTAGCTGGAAGCGTGAAATATATGTCGATCGATACGGAAGGCAATCGCTTTATAGAAGCCAGCATTGAATAAAATTCAGATAATGCTATCATTCTATATTTTTCACAACATTTCTAGTGCTCGTTCTCCAATTGATTCTGGAACGCAAACTAGAAAAGATGCCAGGTGCTATCTTCAGCTCCATCGCGAAAGGGCGGTCAATCCGGGACATTTCGATCGTACTTGTGGTTCTAGAGGTCGCTGATAGGTGTTAGCAGCCATGCTGTCAAATTTGCTAACACCTGTCAGTTGATATCCAGCTCAGAAAAGAATGATAATAATAAATTGGTAATTTGTAGTGTAAAAAAAATCATAAAAAGAGCGAACTAAATTCACCCAGTTGGATCAACTCAATATACGATTCCTGTTTAAATTATCTGAATTATTCTAGAGATACCTTCGAGAAAAGTCAATCAAACATTCAAAATTCAGGAGCCTTGCTTGATGTTTTACAAATCCTCTCACGACATGTTGAATGCATTGTTCTGCGAACTCCTCAAAGAAATATATCCAACAGCAGAGTATATTAGTTATATAGAGTGCAAACATTTTGATGGTTTTGAAATTCATTACAGGAAATCTGAACAGCTAAAATATATATTGATTGACCTTGAAGGAAACATTTTACTCGGAGTCAGTGCTTAATCAAGAGGCAGGCGAGTCTAACACTCTATAGCTTTTTTTCTATAGCTTTTTTAATGATATGGTAGTTCTCTAGAGAACTACCGTATTCTGATTGAAGTGGGTGTATCCAAGTGTTGGGGGAGCTGATGGGTAGCGACTGTTCGAGTTTGAGGTCAGGGTTGAACAGGTGGCGAACCTCGCTACGCAACGGTTTCTAACAACCTGGGGTGGGACGGTCTGCCACACTTTTTTAGATACAAGGGTGGGCATTTCCAGCCTGCTGCTGTTTTATCCATTTGAGATGACTGATAGGAAGCGATCGCCAACCGAGACTCTCGCGGTGGGCAGTGCTTACCCAAGAGCTGCGTTCGGCATTCTTGAACGCTCAAAAGCACTGCCCACCCTACACAAAAGATCTCCTTGTTTCTGGAATCCCCCAAACTCTGGATGTGCCCGGTATTGAAGGGATGAATTTGACAAATGCCCAATTTTTTCTAAACTCAAACATTCCGTATACGCGATCTCGAACAACGGCAGCCAATACTAATAGAAGAATGCAATCACAAAGCTCTCCTCTCCGACCAATGCTCCCTGGTCGGTTTTTTTTTGATCGTACTTTGCCTGTCTATCGTCCAGGGCGCTCGCCTGAGATTTTAGAGCATCCCAGCAACGTCAGTTGCGACCCCGAACTTCCCAGCTGTGCGTTGCAGATGGCCAGAGTTTGATAAACACGACTTGGAAGGTTAGCGCTCCCGAAGGGGGCGCTAACTCTCATTTCTTCGTGCCAGAACGGAAAAATAGGTTATTTTGAAAGCCTTGCAGAACAAGGCTTTCAAAATAACCTTCCAAGTCGTGTGGTAAAGGTGAAATTCCAATTCAGCCCCCCATGATAGACAATAGTCAACAGGTACAGCAAGCAAAAACACTCGAATCTGAATGCAAGCATTCGTAACTGGCGGAACTGGCTTCATTGGGGCTAATCTTGTGCGTCTTCTCCTCCAGGAAGGCCACCGGATTCGCGCCCTGGTTCGTCCTAGCAGCTGCCTCGACAATCTCCAGGGCCTCGATATTGAAATCGTGACCGGCGACCTCAACGATCCCGACCTCTGGACACAGATGGAAGGGTGCCATAGCCTCTTCCATGTCGCTGCCCATTATTCGCTCTGGCAATCGCAGCGACAGCAGCTCTATCACGCAAACGTCCTCGGCACCCGCAATGTCCTGGCTGCTGCTCGTCGAGCAGGCATCGAACGTTGCGTTTACACCAGCTCCGTTGCCGCCATTGGCACCGGCAAACGCGACGAAGTCGTCGACGAAACCCATCAATCTCCCCTGGAAGCCTTGATCGGCCACTACAAGCGATCGAAATTTCTGGCCGAGCAAGAAGCTCACCGGGCGGCCCAGGCTGGGCAGCACATTGTCATTGTTAATCCCACCAGTCCGATTGGTCCCTGGGACATTAAGCCTACCCCCACCGGCGATATCATCCTGCGCTTTCTGCGTCGTCAGATGCCCTTTTACGTTAAGACAGGACTGAACTTTATCGACGTCCGCGATGTTGCCCGAGGTCATCTTCTGGCGTTGGAATGGGGTCAGGTTGGCGAACGCTACATTCTGGGACATCAAAACCTTTCCCTGAAGGTACTGCTCGACCAGCTGGCAACCCTGACGGGCGAACGCGCTCCCCAGCGGTCTGTCCCCATCTGTCTTCCCTGGACTGCTGCGTGGATCGACGAACGCCTCCTCGCCCCCCTTGGCAAAACACCTACCATTCCGCTAGATGGCGTACGCATGTCTGCCCAGATGATGTACTATGATGCCTCCAAAGCTATCCAGGAGTTGGGGTTACCCCAAACCCCTCTGCAAGTGGCCTTGAAAGATGCCATTGATTGGTTCAGCGAGCGAGGATACATCAAAATATAACCCGATTCTTCCTCACTAATGTTTCCGGTTTTTTTGCTATTATCAGTGTAAACCAGGAAAAAAGCCGGAGATTACAACCATGAAACCCGCAGCCAGCGCGATCGCAGTTCTAGGCATTACTGCTGTGCTGAGCGGTCTGGTGCTCTTGCCCGCAGTCTTTGCCACCCCAGAAGACCCCGCAGATCTCCACGAAAAGGGCGTTACCGAAGCCTGGAAGCAGGACTATCAAGCTGCCATCGAACAATTCAACAAAGCCTTGAACCTCGACCCTGACTTTGCCGAAGCTTACAACGATCGGGGCAAGGTCTACTTTGACCTGGGTCAGCCCGAAGCGGCTATTTGGGACTACAACCAGGCACTGCTCTTCAAGCCCGACCTGGCTGAAGCCCACTACCGTCGTGGCCTTGCCCGCTATCACTTGGGCGATCGGCAAGGAGCCATTGGCGATTACAATCAGGCATTACAGCTCGATCCAGGCTATATTTTGGCCTACGGCAACCGGGCAGTGGCTCGCGCCGATCTGGGCGATCGTCAGGGAGCGATTGAAGACTTCAGTCAGGCGTTACAGATCCAGCCCGACCTGCCAGAACTCTATTACAACCGGGGCTTTATGCGATTCCAGGATGGTGACCGTCAGGGGGCGCTGCAAGATTTGCAGCGAGCTGACCGTTTCTTTTTGAAGCAGGGGGATATGACGGGACTGCAACAGGTGGAGGAATTGTTGGATCAGCTGCAACTGGAAAAATAAGTCGTGTTGGCCATTTAAGGGATGAATCGGAAGGTTTGCTCCCCCTGAAGGAGGAGCGAACCTCCATTTCTTCGTGCCAACATTTCAAAGAATCCTCCCAGTCGTGGCGATCCTTACTTGCTTACCACTACCCCCAGTCGCAATACTGTTCGGTTTAGACACGAGAATTAATTTCTCGCGTAGGGGCACGGCATTGCCGTGCCCCTACCAGTCTATTTTTCGTAAAGTTATTGAACCCGCTACCCTTAACCGAACGGTATTGCCCCCAGCCGTGTCGAAGCAAAGAAAAACCCGGCAATTTGCCGGGTTGTCACTTGAGGAGGGAGAAAGTCTGAATTTTATTGGATCGCTTGTTAGTTCTGGACATGCCCTCTGGCAACCAGTCCTGATGCGTTGAGATTGTGGAGCGTTTGGCCCAGGTGCGGCAGAGATGAATGACGACTAACGGAAGAGCGAGGCAGGAACAGCGCGATCAGTCCAGTGATGATAAATGCAGTAACGAGGAGAGACAATTTCGGTTGGGTGGGTGGCATGGTCTGGAACCTCTGGGTAGTCCTCTGCTGTTTCGCAATCGGGTTGAGTGCAGCTCCGATTAATTTCAGTATCGTCAGATCGGTCGGATCTCGTTGGTATCTACTTGCCACTTGCTATAACGTCCTACTTGGCAACAGTGGTGTGTCCGAGTATTTGGTGATGTCTGGCGCTGTTTTGACAGCCAATTTGTTGATTGGGCCAGTATGGCAACAGGTCGGAGACGGAGGGCAGGAGGCAGAAGGGAAAGGTTGGTTCGGCCTTTTGTGATGTTTTAATACGACTTGGGAGGTGAGTGCCCTTTCCGGGGAAACTCTTCTCCACCTCTTTGTGCTAGAACTCAATCATAGGTTATTGTGAAAACCTTGCTTAGCAAGGTTTTCACAATAACCTTCCAGGTGGTGTAGACTATCGAGGTAGGGAAAGCTTGGCGAGAAGATGCGTTACCTATCTCTTCCTGGACGATAGAATTATCATGCTGTAAAGAAAACGTCAATGAGTGCGATCGCAAAAAAAAGCGAATGCGATCGCACTGATTAACTGTAGCTAAATTATCATTAAGTCATAATTAAGACTTCTTTTTGGGTTAGGGTTTCGATCGTTTTTGATTGCTATTTAGACCAGGGAGTACTTCCAATGAATCATTATTGCATACGGCCAACCGAGAATTTTCTCTGTCTGCTGCCTTGTGGCTTATCTGACCTTTATCTAGCGGTTAGCAACTCTATGAAAATTACCCTTGCCGATCGGTATGGCTTGATGGCAGCAGTATGCAATCCAACAGCAACCGAAGAAGAATTGAGGGTTATCAACCGTCTCTGTTGGTTGCTGGGTAAGGGGAAGTTGCAAGTCGTCAACGAGATCTCTGCATTGATCCAGGGTTGATCCAGGGAAGCGAGGGCAGAAGGCAAAGGGCATTGTGATTTCCTGGCTGCTCCCTGTTGTGCGATCGCATGTCTTGCGATCGCCATGGCTGGATAGCTAATACTTTCAAAACTCTCCTGTTATTGTCCGGTACCGTTGTACCCTATCCAGGAATGTTCCTGGATAGGAGAAGATTGACCGCTGCTAACCGTTTTAGTTGTTTCCGGGAGAGTTGCATTTGCCTGTTTGCGCCAGCGAGTCCTGGATTCGGACTGGCTGATATGAGTCCATAGAGAGACGAAGATACGATGTCGTTCGCTTGCTCAGAGCAAATCCGATCGACATCGTTGTTATTAGAACCAGCTTGGAAAACGGAAGCGATACAGGGATTTCTAAAGGTTTCCATATTGTGGAACTTGCTTGCAAAAAGCGCGTCAGCAGGTGCAGTGTCAAAGTGCTAAACTGCATTGCACTAACACATCAACACATGAAGGGTGAATATATGCCAATTAAACGCTTTCTCATCAGAACAATCAACACGTTCAGAGATACCAGAGCTATCGACTCTGCAATTTTGTGGGCCGATCTGAATGCAGACTCAAGTCTGGCACTTGCTCACCTCAATAACAGCCAGGCTGAAACGATACCCCCTGGTCAGGAACAGCAACTCTGAACGATCGCGCTAGATTTCACAACTTACTCGTTGAGCTTTGCAGGTGCAGATCTGACCAATACTGTTCGGTTTAGACACGAGAATTGAAGATCTCGCGTAGGGGCACGGCATTGCCGTGCCCCTACAGGGTTATATCTTCGTAGCATAATTGAAACCCACTTTCCCTCACCAAACAGTATTGCAGAGCTGACTGCCTCAGCGAGCAAACGAATTCTATCTGGATATCCTGCAGGAGCTGCGATCGCAATTCTGTTGTTTCTATCGCCACTGCTAATCGTACCGCTGTTCGCTAAGCAAAGCTGGGTCTTAAACCCGCCATCCCTGATGCTAGATCGGAAACAGCGATGGGCCTCCGATCCCAAACAGGAATTGGGCAAGACTGCAAGCGATCGGGTAAAATTGCATCTCGCAGCACTGCACTATCTAGCTTGACGTGGGTCAGGTCTGTCCGGCTGAGGTTCGCATGCCTCAAATCGGATTCCCTGAAATCCACCCCGCTCAAATCAGCTCCGCAAAAATTAGCGCCGATGCAGTTGGAACGACTCAGATCCACTCCCTGCAGTTGCGCCTCATTCAGATAGGCTCGGCTGACTGAGGTTCGTCTCAGCGTCGCCCCCTCCAGCTGTGCCGACCTCAGATCGGCTTCGCTCAGTTCAGCGCCTTCCAGTTTGGCTTTTCTAAGCTTGGCATTTCTGAAGTCCGTCTTTCTCAGGAAGGCACAGGAAAGATTGGCATCGCTCAGATTGGCATCACTGAGAAACGCAGATTGCAGGAAGGCGCTGCTGAGGTCGGCACCCTGCAGGTTGGCCCCAATCAAGAACGCTTCGTTCAGACTCGCCTCGATTGCACTCACCCCTGTTAGATTGCTCCCGCTTAAATCAGCCATTGCCAGGTCTGCGCCCCTCAGGTTGGCGTCTCGCAGATCTGCATCGCTCAGACAGGTTGCGCTAAGATTAGCCCAGGAGAGATTTGCCTGCATCAGCTGCGCTTCAAGCAAGAACGCCCCGTTCAAGTCTGCCCCGCTCAAGTCTGCCCCACTCAGGTCTGCTCGGCTCAGGCGCGCCTGGCTGAGATTGGCACCGCTGAGGTTTGCCCCTTTCAGGTCAGCCCCAACCAGGTTGGGCTTAATGCCAGGGTTTTCGGATCTCCAGGTATTCCACACCCGGACTCCCTGACGCAGCAAGGTGAGATGTCCGCCGCTAAGCATGACCTTTGGCCCTATCATGGTTGCTAAGCTCACCAATCGCTACCTCCACTTCAATTGAACAATAACTCTCTTGGCTAGACCCCACTGCCAATACCATTTGGGATCGAAATCCTGATACGTGAGCTCGGATTGCAGCCCCCTGACCAATCTGGTGTTCCCTAACTGCAATCCCCCAAATGGTATGGACAAATTGTGGGGGTGAGGCAGGTTCCCTTTTTCTGCCTGCTCCTCTATTTTTAAGGAGAGTCACTCGATCGGTCGTCGGCTAGATGGCGCATCTCTGTTGCGATTGCCGTTATTCCAACCTGTCGATCGACAGGAAACATGCGCCATAATGCGTATTTCCACGGCGATATCGCGCTTCAACTGGCAAGGACTTTCTCTGTTAAAACCCGGTTTATTCGCTAAACATAATTCAATTAGTTACATCAAAACCAGACGCAAATAACTTGCGATATAGCGCTGGGAAATGGGGCAGCATAGCTGGATTGATAACGCTTTTCAGAACAAGGACAGTTGCCACCAAGGACAAAAATTGACTGTATATTGATTTTTTATCTAGAAAAAATATTACAAATTTTACAAGATCGAGCAGTCGCGCCAAGAGCGATTGCGCCAATGGTGAAGCAAAGATTAAGTCAGCCAGAGCATTTACATTTTCTTAATCTAGTTGTATTGACCTCAGGCTGGAAGCGATTGCTGCCTGGAAGACTGAGCAGAACTTGCTCTTTTCGTGCTTGCCCCATCTGCGCGATCAGATCGAACTTCAATTCTTTGCCCGCGCCAAATCTATAGTTCAGATTTGGGTCCTTACTGGTTTATCGCTACCGGATTAATTACTTTCTGCAATGCCGAGCAGAACTTGCTCTTTCAAATCTCGCTCCATCTGTGCCATCAAATCGAACTCTAACTGGATCGGCGGTTTGTCGATTGAGAAGGGATGGACAAATGTTGCTTCGCTCCCTTTAACGTACAGCAGTGCTGTGGTGTCGGGATCGTATCTGTCTATCATGGATTCCAGGGACAGACGCATTTCTGTATAGGTGCTGGGTGCTGCCTTCACGAGTTCGTCTGCGGCTTGGAGTGCTTGCCATTTGCTCCAGTAGCCTTCAACAATCAGCACATTGGGATTGAACGGATCGCCAGCGCGCAAGATTTCCTTATCGACTGCAATGACGACAACTCCTCTGTCGCGTTTGTCGAACCCTTCAGCATTCAGTTCTTTCACCCTGGCATGATGGATGCGGTTGACCATCAGGAGATACCCATAGAGGGTATGGACAGATAATTCAATCCTTTCTTTTTGGGTCAGTCTTTCTTTTCCAGCGCCGTCCATGTTGTTTGCTCGCATTGAGTTGGCGGTTCAAAGCTGAATCGGAGTGCTGCGAAGCAATGGGTTCAAGCTTTCTTTTCAATAGTACACTGCTGGTGCGGCTATGCCTCGCTGGCGGGCGAGTTTTTATGGGGAGACCCTGACCAGGGGTGCGGTGGCGAGGCATGGTTTCCTTTTTGGCTGCGATCGCGCTATGGTAGATGTCAAGGTGTCAACACAATTGCATCGCGCTCTGACCGTCGTCCCTGGGTCTGCGGTAGTTGTTTTAGTGGGAGCGTGGGATGTTTAATCGGTTGGATGAAAAGAGCGATCGCGCTGAATGCAGATGCGATCGCTCTTTCTCGATGGCGGGAAAACAACTGCGATCGCATCTCCGATCGCCCAATATCAGATTTCAAACTCGAATCGACAGCATAACTTTAACGGAGCGTCCTGCCCGAAAAAGATTCTTTAATCAGCACAAAGATTCGGTTTATTTGCGGTAAAATCCGCACAGTTTTCCTGATGCATATTGTTGCCGTTATCCAGAGCAACAGATGTAACACAAAATAATCATATTCCCATTATCAAGATCCAAATCAGAGTCCTGAAGATTGAGGGGAGGGAAGTTGGGAAGATAAATTTTGAGCGTGTTGTCCTCAATTGTGGCAAAACAATCGATACTTTCACACAATGAAACGATCGCTTCAATGCCATTTGGAAACGTGACGTCAAGCTCCGCCAAAACTGCCTTTGGATTGGCCAAAAGCTCCATTTTGAAGTTGGGGTCTGTCCAGGTTCGGGCAACTGCACGAGAAATGATATACAAATCATTTTGACTTAAGACATTTGCCTGCATTTCTCTACCTTCACGAGATTTCAGTATGACTGATGTTAACATTTCAAAATTCCAACATATCCAAACCCTGCTCTCTACTGTTATTGGAATGATTCCGGAAAACGAGCGTCCTGAATGGACGACCGATCTGATGCCAACCGCCAAAAATATTCCAATTGAGATTGAAGCAAATGCCGAACTCTATTTGGCTGCTGCGAAACAATCGATCGCAGGAAAGGATTATATTAGAGCGTTATTTTTACTTTCAAAAGCAATTGAATTACTCGGTGAAAATGCCTGGGAGGTACAAGACTTAGCTATCCGCATCTATGCCGATATGGGTAATGTTTATCGCTTAACGACCGATCCCTATAGAATGATTGAAATTGCAGAGATTGCCTTAAAGAATGCAGATGAGAACCCTCAAAAGATATTAATTACTGAACTCAAGGTTGATGCGCTCAAATCTCTGAATAGACTGGATGAAGCCTTTGATGAGCTAACAAATTTATTTAAACGAATCAGATTTGAGCTTGAAACAGCACCGCCAACAATTCGCGATCTAGATCGTTTAGTCGATCGCTTTTCAGACTTGCCAGAAGCCTCAACAGAATGGCAGCGATCGCTGCTACGCTGTGTCAAGCATTTTGGCGAAATTTGTTACATAAACCATCTCGAGTTAATACCTTCAGTTGCTTATTCGGAAGTGAGTTTAGTGCTGCAGTATGGTAAATCGCCTTTAGCTCTAAGCGCTTTAATCGATTATGCCTTCTTGTTAGCAATTTCAGGCAATCTCGATCGAGGATATCAACTCGGGGAAACAATCGTTAGATTGCTTGAAAGTGAAGGGAATAGCCTTTCTAAACCCTCAGTGCTGCATATTTTTTATGGGCTGATCGCTCCCTGGAAAGAAAACATTAATGACTCGATTGAAATCCTTGAATTGGCCTGGAGAGCAGGGATTGAAGTCGGGGATTTAATGATTGCTAGTGTTGCAGCGGTCGCTCGATTAGATCACCTGTTTATGATTGGGGTTCCACTTTCCTATCTGAAAAAAGAAGCTTTAAAATATCTCAATGCTTTTGAACAGTTTAATTTAGAATATCCTATTCCTTACGTTCATCTATATTTGCAAGTCATCGCGAACTTACAAGGTGAAACCTATGAGGCTACAACCCTGACAGGCAGAATATTTAACGAAGTAGAAATTGACGAATTGGAACGTCAGAATCCCACTCAAGCCTATTTGTTTTATCTGGCAAAAATAATGTTCATGTACTGGCATGGACAGCCTCAGAAAGCAAGTCAATATTTTGCAGCTGCACAGAAATGTTCGGCATCTGCACTGGGTTTAGCGATTACTGCTGAATTAAAGTTTTATCGGGTGCTCGCACAAATCGCCACATACTCTGGCACGCACGCCGAGGATGACCAGATAGAAGCAGATCTGACGCAGATTCAGCAGTGGGCTGACAATGCCCCCGATAACTTTACGCATTGGTACTCTCTGGCGAATGCTGAATGGCTGAAGAGTAAGCGTCGCTACGAGGAGGCAAAATATCATTATGCGCGTGCGATTGCTTTCGCTGAAGAACAGGGGCGAATTCAGGATGCTGCCTTAGCAAACGAACTCGCCGGAAAATTTTATTTGCAACAAGGACAACACAAAATTGCAGAGACCCATCTCATCGCTGCCCATGCTGGCTTCCTGGACTGGGGCGCAACAGCCGTCGCGCAGAGAATGGAGCGAGAGTATGATTGTTTGAAAGACTTTGACCTGAATACCGACTTTGCTCAGGCGATTTGCAATCGAATCGAAACGGGATGCAGCGAAGATGTCAGGAAAATCCTATCCCGGTTCGCTGTCCTGACCTACAACCCGGCCACACAGCAGGTTGAATTGCTGGTTAAAACTAAAGTCGCTGCCGCAATTCTGGCACCGCATCTAGAGTCACTGCAGCGCCACAGTCTTGTAAAAATAGTTCTAAAAATTTCTAGCTGACACCATTGCTGTCGATCACCTTGCCAGCGGCACGATCCCAGTCTTCCTTCGCGGATTGGAGTGTTTCAGCGGTCCATTCGGTTTCCCCGTCCTGGAGATGCTGGTTCATCAGGGCCGCGATCGCAGCATATTCGGCTGGGGCAATTGGCGTCCGGGTGGCAATCAGAGCCTCAACGCGATCGCGCGAAACGCCCAGCGCTGCAGCAATGGTAGCCCGATCGAGCTTGGCCGTTTCCATCAGATCGAGCAGCACCCCAGAAATATATGAAGGTAGGTTTGGCAAGTCCGGAGGCAGAGCGGACATAGAGATTCGATTTTGATGCAGTTGCCCCTGCATTGTGGCGGCTGAAGGCACAGAACGCAAGTCCTCAAGGGTGAGATCGTTCCGGTTGAGTGCCAGCAATTCTTCTCGCGTGAAGGGCCGACCCAACGCTTCGCAAAAGGTAAAATCGCAGATCCAGGCCAGCAGCCGCTTCTCTCCCAAGGTTCGCGCCCCATGGCGCTCGATCGAATTCAACAGCGAGCGGGTGGCGATCCCCTTCTCCCCCGCAGCAGCATTAATTTTCGCCGCAAATGAGCGAATATCGCCACCATTGCGCTGTCTCGCGGCGGCGATCGCTTGCCTGAAATTGAGCTGTTTGGATGCAGTTTCAGGTGTCATGGCCCAAATCTACCATATTGTGCAGTCCTCCTGTCCCAATCGAGGACAAACCATGTTATAGTCATCTTGTCCTTAATTGGGACAATTCCAGTCTGTATTCAGTATCCAATGAATCAACCGCAACTCAGCAACTCTTGACCGCTTTTTTACCGGGGCAAGACTCTAGCTGGAATCAACCTTGATTGACTGTCTCTATGCCAATGCCAGCGCTTTGGTGCCAATCTGAAAATCAGATTGGCACCGAAACAGGGTAGAGAGGGCTGGATGACCCAAAAGACTTTGCAGCACTTTAGCGCCTGCTATATTCTGCACAGTTAAGATCTGCATAAATCGTAGGATGCGTAGAGTCCTTCGGACAATAGCTTGACGGCATGGCTACGCTAGCGCTTTAGCGAAGCCCTAGCGTAACGCATCAAATGCATATCCACGGTGCGTTACGGCTATCGCCTAACACACCCTACTGGTGAATGGCACTGACTTAAGCAAGAATTGAGCGCTGAAAGTCTTGGAAAGCCGTAGGGTGGGCACTGCCCACCGACCTTATGTAGCGCCATTCCACCCTACTGGTCTGCTGGTCTGACACGGTTAATTTGATGTAATAGAGTTGGGTTATCGAAAAGGCTGGAATCCTGACTCAAGAGACCCCGGCAGCACTGAAGTGCCAACTCCGAATTTAAACCATTTTAGGCATGTCACACTACTACAAAAGTCCAGATTAAAACCGTGCGTAGTATACAAACCGATCTAAAAGACTGTGCAGCACTAAAGTGCCTACTACAAAAAACGATGTAGCCAATCTTCCTCTTCTGCCCTCTGCCCTCTGCCCTCTGCCCTCTACCCTCTACCCTCTACCGGAGGTGAATCTCATGACCGATATGCTGTTATGCGAAGTATTGCGAGGGCAACGCGAGATCGACCGGCTGCTTCTGGAAATGGCTCTGGATCCAGATCTCACCGCTGCGATCGCCCGCTGCCCTCGTCCCTACATTGACAGCAAACCACTCCAGGAACAGGGAACAACGACATTTCCAGTGCTGACCATCGCCTGCCCCGATCGAGAAACTGCTAATGTTCTGCGGGCAGCGCCCTGGGGCCGGTACTATCTACCGTTCCAGGGCGGCTGTTTTGGCCTTTGCCTGCAGTTTCCAGGAGGTGAGTATACCTTTACCCCAGACGATCCCAGGGTTCTGGCCTTCGAGTCGACATTGCCTTACTTACTCTCGGCGGCCAGTGTTGCCGACCTTGTCGTTGAATACGAAGCAGCACCCTGGGTCGTCAGAAGATCCAGAGGTTGGGAAAATGCCGATCCGGACACGCTAGACGATTTCCCCTCCGTTTGTCTGGTTTGTTCCCGCCCAGAGACATTAAATCACTGCCGTATCTCCTTTCCATTGCTGCGTAGTCTGGCTGTAGTTCTGATTCCTAATCTGAAACGGTTTGCTCTGTTGTACTGGCCCGATCCGGGGCAGCTGGAAGCAGCCCGGATCGCGCTCAATTGGCCGCAGCGAGCCTGTTAATTCTAAGTTAGAACGAGAAGGTCGTCCGCAGGGTACCAATGAAAATATCGCCATTTTGACTGTTTTGATCGGGAGCCGTGAGCCAGATAAACCCAGGGGTGATCGCCAGATTATCGTTCACCCGCAGTTGATAAAACCCTTCCACATGGATCGATGAATCGCGATCGCGATCGCCCAGACCAAAGGGACCCAAATCGACGCTAGAACCCGTCACCTTCGGCTCCATGCCCACAATAATCCCCCCCAGGTTACCCGGCAGCAGCAGATCCGGGAACCCCAACGTCACAGCCCAATTCCAAATGCTGAGATCGCCCCGGTCAATGCGCCCGTCTAAAGTGGAAAGCGTACGGGTTGTGGTATACCCCGTCCAGCCGCCTAACACAAACCGCCGACTCAGCCACCAGGAGAACTCCAGTCCGTAAGAATTGCTGACAACAGGCACCTCGCTGCCCAGCCCTAACCGATCTTCCGTAAAGGAGCGGAAATTAGCCCGCGTACTCCCCGTTTCCGAGTCCATGTTGTAGGAATGGACATAGGTAAAGCCAATATCCAACCGATCGCTGGGAGACAGGGTCAGCTGCCCGATCGCGCCATAGGGACCATTCAACAAACCGCTCCCCGCAGACGGATCGCCTGCCGTATCGCTGTCCGCTAAATAGCCAGCACTGAGCGCTAGCACATCATTGAACTCGTGACTCACACCCACCCCCGTGCCCTCCGCCAGATAGTAAATCGGGTTGCGGGTACCAAAACGAGACAGCGCCCCCAGCCCTCCATCCCCATCCAGCAAGTTGAGGGTTTCAGTAAAGTCCTCTGATTCGCCCTCATTGGCAATGATATAGACTTCTGTTTGTTCGCCCACGGGAAATGCATAGAACAATTTCCCTAGCTCAACATCGTTGTCGCCACCTTCAGCAAACGCCAGCTCCCCTTCAGGGGTAAAGGTTGCATTTTCGGTCAGCGAGGCAAAGCTAGCGGCTTCCAGGCGCGTCAGGAGCAAGTCTTTGCCAGTAAAACTCGTTTCCAGGTCAAGGCGAATGCGATCGCCAAAGGCAAGATTTTCCTGGACATTGCGACCATTCACATCATCCCCGATCAACACGCCCCCCAAAGCAAAAACCGATTCCCCCACCAGCTTTGTGGTTGTGGAAAACTGATTAGACTCCAGTGCAGCCGTGCGAGCTTCCAGCCGATCGATGCGACCTCTCACCGTTGCCAACTCTCCAGCAAAATCATCCTGAAGCTTCTGCAGCTTGATCAGATCCTCTTTTGTCGCCAGATCTGCGGTCGCTGCTGCTAACAATTCGCTGATGCGATCGAGACAAGCATTGAGCCCAGCCGCAAACTCATAACGACTGAGGGCGCGATTCCCCGCAAAGGTCCCATTGGGATAGCCTGCAATACATCCATAGCGCTCGACCAGAGACTGCAGCGCTTGAAAGGCCCAATCGGTCGGTTGCACATCCGATAATTGGGAAACAGAGGTGACCTGCTCCATGCTGTCGTCGGGATTCAACAGGTCGCTGGATTCTATATGACTGTCTCTATCATTGCTGTATCCTTCAATATAATGCTCGATCTGTGCCAGCGTTTCGGAAGCAGATGTTGACAGCCCAGCCGCAGTAGGGGGTTCAGCTGCAGTCGCTGAAGCTACAGCCATCAGTCCCACTCCAACCAGTGTTGAACTGGCCAACCTGACACTGTTCAAAATACGGGCACTCTTCATGGCCAATCCTCACACCGTTTTGGAACTCTTAACTCTGCCATTAGATCTGTCCGAGAACTGGAGTGGAAACCCCTCGGAGGGGGGCTTCCACTCCAATTTCCGGATGAGTCTATTGGTTTCAACTCTACCATTGGTCATGCCGCTCGCCACCAGGCCAAAGACAACTGCTCGCTACTGGGTTTGCTGCAAAACATTTTGGGCTATTGGATTTATAGCACTACGGCAATAGATTAGGACGCGACTTGGAAGGTTAGCACCACCAACAGAGGAGTTATCCCTTGAGGTCTTGTTAGGACAGAACAAAAAGCTCAAAGCTAGACAAACTAAGGAACAAGAATTAAATAAGATGTGGGATCCTGTAGGGGCAATCCCTTGTGGTTGCCCCGATATGACAGGTACCCACAAGGGGCACTCCTACAAATCGGCAAATTATTAAATTCTCATTCCTAAACCTTATTCCTCCTGCCCTCTGCCTCCTGCCCTCTGCCTCCTGCCCTCTGCCTCCTGCCCTCTGCCTCCTGCCCTCTGCCTCCTGCCCTCTGCCTCCTGCCCTCTGCCTCCTGCCTCCTGCCGTCCATTCAGACAGAGCGACTCAAAGAAATTCTTTCATTCTCCTTGACATCTACCTACTAGATGGTAGATATTTTAAATATGGAAAACAACACCGCGAAACACATATTAGATGTTGCTCAAGATATGGTGCGGAACCGGGGCTATAGCGCGTTTAGTTACGCCGACATCGCAAAACAAGTTGGAATTCGCAAAGCCAGTATTCATTACCACTTTCCCTCAAAAGAGGAGTTGGTTAAGGCACTGGTTACACGATATCGAGAGAATATGGCTCGAATGTGCGATCGCATCGCCCAATCTGACGCCACTCCTGGCCAACAGCTGCTCCAATTCGCCAATCTCTACCGGAAAGGTCTAGAACGCAACCAAATTTGCTTGTGTGCGATGTTGGCAGCGGATTTTGCCGTCTTACCTCAGTCCGTTCAGGCGGAGATCCAGACTTTCTTTCGAGAGACTGAAACCTGGCTCGCGACGCTACTCCAACAGGGATGCGAGGCCCAACTGTGGGCCTGTCAACCTTCGGTTGAACAAGAAGCAAAAGGCGCGATCGCAATGCTCCAGGGAGCGCAATTACTCGCTCGCGCCTCAGCAAACAGCACCGCCACCTTCGAGCAGGTTGTTTATCCATTACTTACAGCCAAATTTGCCCATCGCTAAATTTTTTTAACCTATTATCTACCTACTGATAGGTAAGTATCGATCGCATTCATTGCCAGTTGCACTTTAGGATTTACATTAGGAGGTCATCATGTCTCAAGACTTTGCCGGTCAAAAACTCATTGTTATTGGCGGCACTAGCGGCATGGGTAAAGCAGTAGCGCGGATTGTTCTCGAACGAGGCGGTTCAACGGTCTTGATTGGGCGTCGTGAAGAAAAACTGCAGGCCGCCGTCGATGAACTCAAAGTCTACGGCACAGTCGTAGGAGAGCGGGCTAACATTGCCAATCGCGAGGAACGTCAAGCCTTAATGGGGCGGCTCAATCAAGCCCATGCAGATGCAACCTTGCTGGTCAACTCAGCCGGAATCTTCCTACCCAAACCATTCCTGGAATATGAAGAAGCAGACTACGACCTCTACCTGGATCTCAACAAAGCCACCTTCTTTATGACTCAGGCTATTGTCCAGAACATCATCAATCAGAACCATCGAGGAGCAATTGTCAATGTCGGCTCAATGTGGGCCAGACAAGCAGTTCAGGCAACCCCCTCATCGGCCTATTCCATGGCGAAGGCAGGTCTGCATTCTCTCACACAGCATCTGGCCCTGGAACTTGCAGACAAAAATATCCGCGTCAATGCCGTCTCTCCCGCTGTCGTCGCAACCCCCATCTACGAAGGCTTCATCCCCAAAGAAGATGTCCATAGTGCATTGCAAGGGTTCAACAGCTTTCATCCCATCGGTCGAGTCGGTACACCCGCAGATGTAGCAGAGGCGATCGCCTTTTTGCTCTCTGACAAAGCAACCTGGGTAACGGGAGCGATCTGGGATGTCGATGGTGGCGTTATGGCGGGTCGCAATCAATACAACTAATACCCTTTTGGAGTTTAGATTGGCGATTTTGGCTTGAAGAACGCTTGACCAGGCAAATATTCTGCCAACTTCATCAATGACATCTCCCAATCATGACTTGGAAAGTTAGCGCCCCTTTCGGGGGCGCTAACCCACATTTTTCCGTGCCAGCACAGGAAAATTAGGTTATTTTGACAGCCTTGCTCCGCAAGGCTGTCAAAATAACCTTCCAAGTCGTATCCCAATCAAATTAGTCTAAAAAAGACTAGGGAAGCGGTGCAGGCTTGCACTGCGGTTCAACTCTACACCGCTCCCGACATAATTTCTAGCCATTCGCAGGAGCCAATCGTGAAACTCAATGCTGATTTAACCGAACGAGCTGTCGTCTTTACTGACGATCTACCCTGGCGAGACTCTCCCATGGCAGGAGTACAGCGGCGCATGCTAGAGCGAGATGGAGAAGAAGTCGCTCGCGCCACATCGATTGTTCGCTACGCTCCTGGTAGCGCCTTTTCAGCCCATACCCACGGTGGCGGTGAAGAGTTTTTGGTGCTGGATGGAGTTTTCTCCGACGACCAGGGCGATTATGGCCCAGGTACTTACGTACGCAATCCAGTCGGTTCCAGCCACACTCCCCATAGCCAGGACGGCTGCACCATTCTGGTCAAACTCTGGCAAATGGATCCAGAAGATCGACAGCGAATCGTCGTAGATACGCAGCAAGCGGATTGGGTGCCTGGTTTAGTGCCAGGGTTGCAAGTGCTGCCGCTCCAGGCTTACGGTACCGAGCAGGTGGCACTCGTGAAGTGGGCACCAGGAACAACATTTCAACCCCATCAGCATGGGGGCGGAGAGGAAATCTTTGTGCTAGACGGGGTTTTAGCAGACGAGCAAGGTGTTTACCCCAAAGGCACCTGGCTGCGCAATCCACCAGGCAGCATCCATACGCCCTTCAGCGAGGCAGGATGCCTGATCTATGTGAAAACAGGACACTTACATTCAGCAATGCAAAATTCAAAGTCTAGAAGTCCTTAAATCCTTATAACAAAAGAGATTTACAAGTTTTCATGAATGACACAACTTGGAAGGGTAGCGCCCCCTAAACGGGTGCTACCCCCATTTCTTCGTGCTAGAACGGAAAAATGAGTTATGACGATTCCCCCCAAGGCCGTTTTTTTGTCAAAACTCCCTCTATAAAAGCTTTTCAGCGATCGTGTGACGGCTGATGATCGCCTCGCTAGTTTTACCCCTATTTGTACTGATTAGTCTAAAAATGCTAAAATTATCCCATCCTTTAATTGTGCCAGCTCATGCCGTGGGAAAAAACATTTGAGATTCAAGATGCCATTGACAAAGCCATGCATGTGTTTTGGACTAAAGGGTACGTAGACACCTCAATTGCAGACCTCCTTGAAGCGACAGGACTCAAGCGTAGCAGCCTTTATAATGCATTTGGTGGTAAGCGCGATCTATTTGTCAAAGCCCTGCGTAAATACGACCGTGAGAACAGCAGAGCCACCTTAAGCCAGCTCGAAGCAATCGAAGATCCCCATCAAGCAATCCAGACCTTATTTGAAGGCGTGGTCCAAGAAGCCCTGACAGATCCTGACCGAAAAGGGTGTTTGCTGGTGAATACCTCTTTAGAATTGCCCACTCATGACAAAGAGATTCAAACGATTATAAAGACTGGCTTCCGTGCAGTTGAAGCTTTTTTGCAACGCCAAATTGAACTGGGGCAAGCCCGATCAGAGCTACCGGAATCAATTAATCCACAGGAGACCGCTAGAGCGTTGGTTGCATTGATTGCAGGGATCAGAGTTCTAGGCCGAGGTGCTTTTGAGGAAAGTGCCCTCAGATCCATTGCAGCCCAGGCCCTGCGCCTGATTTCCTGAGGTTAAAGCTCCCTCAGGTCAAAGTTTTTTTTGAAAATTGTCGACCAAAGCTATTTTTTTATGATAGTTTGTACCAAGTGGTCTAAACAAAATATCCAAACAACTCACTCATTCAGTTGGAGAATCACCCCATGCAAATTCAGCCTATTCAAATTAAAAGTGCGATTGCTTTAGTAACCGGCGCTAACAGAGGGATTGGCCGAGCTTTTGTTGAAGCTTTACACACTGCTGGTGCCCAAAAGATTTATGCAGCAGCGCGTAATGTTGACTCCCTGGCTGAGGTCGTTGCCATTGACCCAGCTCGGATTATTCCTGTGACGTTAGATATCACCCAGCCAGAACAGATAGAGGCTGCTGCTCAGCAAGCACAGGATGTTAATTTGCTCATTAACAATGCCGGTGTCGTCGGTGCGGGCGGACTGTTTGCGGATAGCAGTGTGAATACAGCCCGGTGGGAAATGGATGTCACCTACTTTGGCACCTTGGATATGACACGGGCCTTTTCTCCGATTTTGAAGCAAAACGGCGGCGGCGCGCTGGTCAATCTCTGCTCCCTCTCCTCCCTGGTGAATGTTCCGATGCTTGCCACCTACAGTGCTGCTAAGGCCGCGCTGCATTCTTTGACCCAGGCGACTCGGGCTCAACTGGTAGAACAAGGAACTTTAGTGATCGGTCTCTATCCCGGCCCGATCGATACCAGAATGGCAGAAGATCTGCCTTTGGATAAAGCGCCCACTAGCCAGGTTGCTGATGCGCTATTGCAAGGACTAGAAAACGGCGTGGAAGATATTTACCCCGACGACACTGCTGTGCAAGTTCTCTCAGGGGTCACTGAAGGACTCAAGGCCATCGAAAAACAGTTTGCTGCCATGCTGCCTTAATCGGCATCGCAGGCGCTGTTGGATGAATGCAACGTCTAAAAGATAGGCGATGGCCCGACGAAGCCTCGCCTATCTGCACTAACCCCGATTCGGCATCACGCATTTTCCAGAAACAACACTCAACAACAATCCTGAAACAGGAGATTGCTCATGTTACTCAACACACCCGATTGTCAAGTCGGCCAGCAGGCTCCAGCCTTTACCCTCTCGGATCCAGAGGGGAACGCCTATTCTCTCAAAAGTCTGATGGGAGAAAAAGGCTTGTTGGTTGCCTTTATTTGCAATCACTGTCCTTATGTGCGAGCGGTGATTGACCGATTTGTTGCCGATGCCAAATTACTCCAGGCCAATGGGGTTAACGTAGTCGCGGTGATGTCGAATGACTACCGCTATGTGTCTGCCGACAGCCCTGCCAATATGAAAAAATTTGCCCAACAACACGGGTTTACGTTTCCTTACTTGGTCGATGAAGACCAGTCTGTGGGTAAAGCCTACGGTGCGGTTTGTACGCCTGATTTCTTTGGCTTTAATGCCGCAGGTACCCTGCAATATCGCGGTCGATTAGACGATGCTCGCATGGGCGATCCGACTCACCGCAAGCCTGAGCTGCTCGAAGCCATGGGATTAGTGGCGGCAACTGGTGTCGGCCCAACGGTGCAGCACCCTAGCATGGGCTGTTCGATTAAGTGGAGCTAGTTCTGAACTGAGATAACCCAGGAGACTTATTATGGCTTGAAAGTGGCCAATTCAATACCCCGATCGAATTCAACTTTATTCACTGGGAACCCCCAACGGACAAAAAATTGCGATTGCTCTGGAGGAAATGGCCCTGCCCTATGAGGCCCATCGGGTCGATATCATGGCAGGCGATCAGTTTACCGATGAATTTGTGGCGATTAACCCCAATTCGAAAATTCCTACCATTGTCGATCCCAAAGGGCCTGGGGGCGAGTCGATATCGGTGTTTGAGTCGGGTGCAATTTTGATTTATCTGGCAGAAAAGTCAGGACAATATTTGCCCACGGACCCGGTAGCTCGTAGTGAGTGCTTGCAGTGGTTATTTTTTCAAGTGGGAGGGGAGGGGCCGATGTTTGGTCTGTTTTGTCATTTTTATACTTACGCTAAGGAAAAGATTCCCTATCGCATTAAGCGCTACCAAACTGAGGTCAAGCGTCTGTTGGGTGTTTTAGAAATGCGGTTTCAGGGGCAAGATTATCTTGTTCGAACAGGCTATACCATTGCTGATATGGCGACTTTTCCTTGGGTGGGGGCACTCGATTGGGGATACAATGCGGTTGAGTTACTGCAGAACTTTATCTTCAAAACCGAAACCGCCGACGCCCCCGGCTGGGAAGAGCGCCAGCTCACCCACAGCCGTGCCGGTACCGACATCCTGGCCGAACACTACGACTCCTCAGACAACCCTCCCCCCCAACCCGGCGACCGCCTGCCCGAATTCCACCGCGTCCCCGGCTTCGAAGATCCCCAATTCCCCGCCGCCTCCACCCACAGCCGCGAAGGCAACTGGCAAATTACCCGCATCGAAGAATACCGCCCCGCCCAACCCAACAGCGCCTTCCAGACCATCCTGCTCTGTTACTGCCAGTACGCCCCCACCAGCACGCCCTTGGAACCCCTGCCCCCGGTGCAAGTCACCATTGCATAGTACTGGTGACTTGGCTGACAGAATGTGCCAATCCATCCCCCAGAACATCAGGTTCTTTCCTAGAACACTGGCATAACTCCAGCGCCCCGTCTGCTAGAAGGCGAAGTGTAAAAAAGCTGAGAAAATCAAAGATTTTTAGATCGGTAATCCATGATATGTATGGGAGTTTGAAAAAAATTGGGAGGCTGAGGCAGATGGCAGAAGCAACGTCGACAGCAATACCTGAACAAAAGCAAACCGCAACCAGAGAGGAGCTGCAACAAAGGTACGGCATTAAGATGGCTGCTTTCTACGAGCGGTTGAAGTACCTGAAGCTGAAGCTAATGAAGAAGGGGCGCAAAGCGTTCTACACCGCTGAGCATGTGGAGCAGCTGGATGGTCTGCACGCCCACATCCAGGAATATGGCGTCATGGAAGGCTTTTTGGGGGGCGAGCTGGCGACGGTTGAGGCGGCTGAGGTGGAGCAGGCGGCTGAAACGGTCGAGGTGCATGAGGCTCCGGATGAGTTTGCCCAGCTGATCCAGGCGGCGCAGGAACATGCGGCGGGGGCGTTGATTGCCAAGTACCAGATCTCGGCGGCGATTCAGGAGCAGCTGGATTTGTTGCCGCCGGAGTTGCGATCGCAAGTGCAACAGGCCAGGGCAGCCGCAGCCCCAAAATCCCAGTCCCCGCAGGACGTGGCGGCGGGGATGGTACAGGAATATCAAAGCCGTCTGCAGACCCAGGCTCCAGCGCCCAATCCAGCCAACCCAACCCCCGAAATGGCGGTAGCGGTAGCCCTGGCAGCGGCGACGACGGCCTGAGTCGGTCGCCGGAGTTTGACCAGGCGGTGGCGGCGATCGCTGCCGGTTCCTCCATCGTCGTCTTTGGCGAGCTGGGCATCGGCAAGGGGGAGTTCGCTCAGGCCCTGTACTGGCTGGAGGGCCTGTTAGAGAGCGACGTGCGCCAGGCGCTGTTTGCGATCGCGAATCCGAACAAGGACATCTTCGCCCGCCTGATCGAGATTGAGCTGGCCCATCCCCCAGAACAGGAGATTCGCCGGGTGATGGAGCAGGAGGCGGAACGGTTGGGGCTGCAGCTATCGCGATCGCGAATTCGAGTTTGAGGTGGCTATTTACCTGGCTGCCTTCTATATCCAACTGCAGCAATTCGATCGCTCTCGCCACTGGCTCATGCAATCTCAGGACAAGCTCATGCAAGCTTCGAGAAACGATCCAACACGCACCTTTCAACGGATCCAAATCCTCTATTGTCAGGCTCAGATTGATTTAAAACATCAACATTACGAGCAAGCTAGAGTTGCCTACCAACAAGCCCTGAAACAGGCTGAAACGATGGCGCGCCATCGGATGATTTATTATGTTCAGGGAGGACTGGCTGAAGTTGCGCTTGCCCAAGGAGCATTCGATGAAGCGAAGACCTTATTTGTTTCGACTCTAGAAGCAGCGAGGCAGAACAATGATAAACGCTGTCTGGCTTTTTGCCAGCGACCTCTAGCACTCTTAGAAAAAGCACGAGGAAATTTAGCAGAATCTCGGTATTGGGCTGAACAAGCGAAAAAGAGCTTTGAGCGTCTGTGTATGACCCAAGCAGCAAATGAAATGAGTGTCTTACTGCAGGAACTGAAGACCCAATCCAGTCAAATTTAGCGAATTGTCATCGCACGTGGACGGAAATGCACCGCTTCAATTACCCCTGGTTGGGGGATGGTTGTAGCTTTGCAGACTAAAACCCTTTCAAAAGGTCAGGATCGATGCCCAGCGCCATCAGCTGTTCCGGGTCAAGGGTGCTGAGCTGTGCAGTGAGCTGGCGACGTTGCAGGCGTTCCTGTTCTAGCTGGGTCTCTGCTTGCTCTCTCAGGGACTGTTCCCGGTCAGCCCGCTGACGCTCCTGTTCCCGCTGTGCCATAATCTCCGGGTAAGTCTCGAAGGGTTCGCCGTTGGGGTAGTAGAGCTGCAGGTCTTTGCCGATCAGTTGGAAGCGGATGCCGAGCTGGGGACTCGTCCAGCCGTTCATGTCTGGAATGGGCTGGAACCAGGTGCCTTCGCGCGTCCAGCCCTTGAGCGTTCCCTGGTCGGGGTCGTGGATGTAGTATTCGTCCACCCTATGCTTTTGATAAAACCTGAGTTTGTCGCCTTCGACTTCCTCCTGGGTGTTGTTTTTGGAGACAAATTCAAAGACGACCTGGGGCCCCAGGTCGTTTTCTTCCCACTGCAGGTAAGAGGTTCGGTCTCGTCTGTCCTGACCGAAGATGACCATGACATCGGGAGCTTTGCTCTCTGCCGCTTTCTGACCGGGTTTCTTGGGGACGGGATACCAGAGCAGGTTCCCGGCGACGAAGACTGGCTCGTTCCGGAAGAGGGCATCGAGTCCGCCCTGGGTAGTCATGATCAGGCGGAATTGTTTGGTGTTGTCAGACAAGGGTAAGCCGTCGGTTTCGGGGTAGAGGATGTCCTGGGGGGGGGGAATTAGCGTTGTCATGGCTTGACCTCCGGGAATGTTACCAGTTTAGCATCATTGAAGCGATCGCGGGGTATGACAACGATTCTGGACAGGACTGCCACATCTCTTGCAACGCTTGTATGTCAGTAGTTTAAGCGAATAAATTTAGCCGATTTAATAGGGCTGCACGTAAAAACAGACAAAACGTCTCATAAGATAGTGCATGAATTCTAATATCTCGATTTACTGTCAAAGAGTGTGCTCTATCCTCTGTATCCGCAAGTTATGACTTCAATCATGCTTAGAGGCTGTTTTATAGCAAAAGGCAGGAGGCAGAGGGCAGGAGGCAGAAGGGAAAAGTTGACTACATCTGGTTTTGAGCTTTTCGTTCTGTCCTAAGCGATATGACTACTGCTATAAAAGATCGGATCCAGGTATTGGATGGCACTGAAATTATGAACTTGTAATCTTCAACAGCTTATTCAATCGTTCCAATTTTGATATGTCAGATGTGCCCAAATTCAAGCCTCAATGCTTTTCATCGGGCTGATTTACGGGGCCTTGTAGTGCGACAGGAACATCGCAACACAGTCTTGCATGATGCCAGTCGTTTTTGGCGTCTCACCGAGCAGGAACTCCGGCCAGAAGAAAAAGGTTTTGACCAAACCCAGCAGTTGCTTGGCCGCATACTCAGGGGCAGTCTTCCTCAGCGCGCCCGAGTCCATGGCCTCACTAATGAGCTTCGTCACAGGATAATCATGCGAGGCGGCTTTCGCAAAAAACGTACGAGAACGTTCTAAATCCCGCAGGAACTCGGAGATCACAATACGTTGCAATCCAATGGCATCGCTATGGGTAATGACGCCGATATAGTTTTCCAATGCCTCAATCAGTTGTTCTTCCAATCCACGAGAGGGGTCGTATGATACTGGCGACATGACATTGCTTCGCGCTAGCATAATTTCGGAAACAGCGTCAAACAGGGCCTCTTTTGTCTCAAAGTGCTTATATAGAGTGCGACTCGATACTCCTGCAAGCTTTGCAATTCGCGTGGTTTTAGCGCCCAGAAATCCCTGCTCCCGGAATTGCTCAATCGCCGCCTCAATAATGCTCTCTCGTTTTCGTTCAGTGAGTTTCATGTGGTTTCCTGCCTTAGGCAATAAAAAAAGTAAATTTTGGTGTTTACTTTTCGAGTAATTGTGGTTAAAGTAAATAGTGTAGTTTACTTTTTGCTCCAAAAACAGGAAATAAGCTATGTCACTTACATCTGGCAAGAACAACATCACCTTCAAATCCCAAGGACTAAACCTTGCGGCCCACCTCTACACCCCTGAAGGGTTTGACGAGAATGGCAGCTACCCAGCTGTCGCGATCTCTTCGGCCTTCAACCAGGTGAAGGAGCAGACCGGTGCTGTCTATGGCGCGCGCCTGGCTGCATTGGGCTATGTGGCGATTTCATTCGACCACATCGGTTATGGCGAGAGCGAAGGTGAGCTTCGCAACAACGAGAACTCCTTCGTCAAGATGGAGAGCATCCGAGATGCGATTAGCTATATGGGCATGTTGCCCTTCGTAGACCGCGACAAGCTCTTTGGCCTCGGCGTCTGTGCTTCGGGCGGTTACATGGCTCTGGTCGCCACAACCGATAAACGCCTAAAAGCCATCGCTACCGTTTCCGGCATGCTGGGCAACAAGGCCAGCTACTTCGAGTCGATGGATCGCGAAACCGTCACTGCTGTAATCGCGATGCAGAATGCAGGCCGCCAGAAGGCTTATGAGACCGGTGTTGTCGACTATGTGGATTCATTGAACATGGCCGCTGAAGCAGAGAAGCTCAAAGCAGGCGAAATCCCAAACGAAGGCTATGACTACTACATGACCGAGCGTGCTGGAGCCCAGACCTACCCGAACTACAGCCACCTGTCGCCGTCCTTCATGCTGGAAGCGCCGATGCTAGCGGATGCAACCAGCTATGCGCCCTATCTTTACACGCCGTTCATCGGCATTGTCGGCGAAAAGGCGATGGACCTAGCCAGCGGCATTCTCTGTACCGGCCCGCTGACAAAGACCTTCTTCGATCGGGCGTCGGACCCAAAAGAGTTCGTTGTGGTTCCCGGCGCGTCGCATGTCGATCTCTACGACAAGGATGAGTTTGTCTCGGTCGCCATCGACGCCATGGACGGCTTCTTCAAGAAGCACGGCGTAGCACTCGCGCCAGCCGTCTAAAGCAAAAGCGGCGTTCCAAAAAAGCCGGAGCACCGCCGCCCCACGCGCCGTATAGTCGGCCTGCCAACAAAAACATCTGAGAATTAAGTGAGACAAACCATGAAATACGATCGCAATTCTACGACGACCGACGTGCTCAACGGCATCGATCTGTCGGGCAAAACCGCCCTTGTAACTGGCGCATCAACAGGTCTTGGGGCCGAAACTGCACGCGCGCTCGCCGCTTGTGGTGCTGACGTCACCCTCGTTGCGAGATCGGTAAACAAGCTGTCCAAGGTCGCTGAATCAATTCAGTTGGAAACAGGTCGTTTGCCCGAAACCGCAACCTTGGAGTTGGACAAACCCGCCACGATCCGCAGCTTTGCGGCTGATTGGCTTGGTCGACACAGGAAGCTCGATATTCTGATCAACAACGCAGGCATCATGGCACCGCCGTTGACCCGCACCGCCGAGGGCTGGGAAAGCCAGTTTGCGACGAACCATCTGGGTCACTTTCTGCTGACCAATCTGCTCTCCGATGCCATCAAAGCCGCAGGGAAAGCCCGCGTCGTGAACCTATCATCTGCTGGGCACTGGTATTCAACGGTAGATTTGGACGACCCGAATTTCCAGAACCGCGACTATGACGCGTTTCAGGCCTATGGTCAGTCAAAAACAGCAAACATCTGGTTCGCGATGGAACTCGCCCGCCGTTGGGCAGATCGCGGCGTCACCAGCTTTGCGGTACACCCAGGCGGCATCCAGACCGAGCTGGGCCGCAATCTGGAACCGGAATTGGCCAAGCGCTTTGAGCAGTTGATCGAAGAGCATCCAGATATCTGGAAGACGGTCCCTCAGGGCGCGGCAACCTCTTGCTGGGCCGCGACGTCGCCTGAGCTGAACGGCAAGACGGGCCTGTATCTGGAAGATTGCCACATTTCTGAACCGGGTGGCGAAGATATGCTCGATGGCGGATACGTTCCACACGCCTACGACGCTGATGGCGCAAAGCAGCTTTGGACGCTTTCAAACGATCTGCTGGGCACAGAGTTCTGAGATTAAACGCAGCGGCCAGGCCTGCGCCGAGGCCGCAAACCCCGACAAACAGATGAGACACCACCACGACGAGATAAAGGATTTTGACCAGGACTAAACCCCTCTGCACTTTCAGTGCAGAGGGGTTTAGTCCTGCGGATTCGGACAAGCTGATCGTCTGCAATCACCCCATGACAATGAACCGCTACGGATTCCCAGGGCATCTCGATGTGTTGAACAGCATTAGCACAGTGTCAGTAAACTAGGCTTGCGCTTGCTTGCGCCTGATGGCAACGCTTGTACCGACCGCACCGAGAACCAGGAGCGACAGAACCGATGTTGGTTCTGGGACAGGTAAGGTGTCCTCGGGTATCTTTGAGATTTTCAACGTCAGGCCACCGCGATTATCTGTATACGGACGATCGCGAATTTGAAAATCGACTGTGCTATTTATACCTAGTGTGAATTGAAAAGGGTTAAAAGCAGCGTTAGCAGCAGCAGCAGTGCTATATCTGTTTCCATCACTTGCAAAATAGTGTCCTGGTGCTGCGATTCCAGCACCATTGACTGAGGTGATGTCATCCGAGAAGAAAGAGAACTGATATACCCAACCCGTAGCCGGAATAACACCACAAACGTCTGGGCAAGTGGTACGCGACCAGGGACTCCACGCATCATATGTTCCGCCATCTGCAATCCCTAAAAGCTCAACTTCATACAGACCAGCATCCAGGCTTAGAGACTGAAGATTATTTGGATCCCGACCATTCAAATCGACCCTGTACATGGACATCGCTTCAGCTGCTCCTGCGATCGCAATGCTGCTGAGAGCAGTGGCACTCAAAATGGCGAAAAAACTTTTATTGTTCATAAATGCCTCCTGGTTGGATCGAGATGATTGCGAGACCAATCATCGTATATTCTTGTAGGTAAATTCAGTAACTATGCTTAGACAATAAACTAATTTCCTTGCTAAAACAAGTGCCATAGATTAACTTAATCTGATATATATACGGTGGCTGAAAATGAAAATAAAACATCTAGTGAATGCACTGCCGGTTGTCATTGTCGTTGCCATCATCGGTTGGCGAGGGTGGGAGTATTTCAACCAAACCTAATCTTCCCGCCCTGATTATGAAGACCCCACAGCGAAGCAGGTTCAGCTGCAACTGATTAACGCCAATCGCTCCGCCCCTCAATCAGAGACCTGGCAGGTGTTGCCCGGCTCCGTCTATGACGGCGATACGTTGCGCGTTCGTCGTGGCGTTCAGGAGTTGAAGATGAGGTTTTGTGGTATCGATGCACCGGAGAAAAAACAACCGCGCGGGATTGAGAGCCGCGATTATCTGCGATCCTTGATTGCCAGAGGGGACGGCTCGGTGATGCTGACGCCGATTGAGAAAGATCGCTATGGCAGAACGGTCGCTGAATTGTTTGTCCGGCCCAGACCGGGAACGGGCTATCAGCCAGGAGAGGAGATTTATTTGAATGGAGCGATGGTGCAGGCAGGGTTGGCCTATCACTACGAGCGCTATTCGGACAATTGTGAAAATCGGGATGCGATCGCAGCTGCAGGGGAGATCTCCCAGTCTAACGGTGCTGGGGTGTGGAGCGATACGGCGGCGGTGCGATCGCAGGGCTGACATTAAGTGCCAGCATCCATGCCATACATCATGATCGCATTTGGGCCAATCGCGGCATCTGGTGCCAGCGGGTTTACGCCGATGGCAGGCAAGAGACGCTTTATGGGGCTGAGGCTTGCGAGTTGAATCGCCCCACTCCCACCCACTCGATCTGACGGTTCGCCCTGCAGTTTAGAGATGCGGTATGCTCGAACTCGATTGGATGGACTGCGGTGAAACGCGATACTCCGTTCGGTGCAAGAGGAGGCAGGTTTTGTGTCAGTCTTTATCGTCTCAGTCAATTAAAACGCGCCGTTTGCCAACAGACCCAGAGCAAAACTCACCAGACCCAACGCTGCCAGCGGCCACCACCGCACAGGCGTGCTATCAGCACCTTCCCTTTGAAAAATTGTAGACTCTCCCTTGCTGCCAGATTCAGCTGCTGCTGTCCTTTGCGCCCGTCGCGCCTCCAGCACCTGCACCTCTTCCGGCAGTCTGTCATGCTGATGTCGTTGCAAGATTGCTGCCGTCGCCGCCACCGTTTCCTGACTCGCACCGATGGTAATCTCCACTACATCCCCGGTGCATAGGGTTGAGGGGACTGGTGAGAGCAACTTCTGCTCTTGCAATGTCCAACCCTCTTCCAGGCGAGACAGGGCATTCAACGCCCAGGCAGTATCGAACGGTTGCCCAGCTTCCCAGGCCACCACATGGTTCATGGCATTGAAGTCGCGGATGTCCGTAGCAATGGCAATCGGCGCATATAGGAACGCCAGATTAAACAGCGGCTGCATCAACGACCGGGGAATCGCTGACTGATTGGTCACCAACACCAGATTGTCCGCTTCTAGAACGAACTGCAAGCTGTCTAATTGATTTTCTGGAGGAGCGTACCGGCTAACCATCGCGATCCCTTTCTTCAATTTCCTTCTCGGTTTGTTCCCTGGCGGCGCGGAGGGTTTTCTCTGCTCCGTCTAAGGAATGATGAGCGCTCTTATAATCTCGCCTATTTGCATGATACTTGGCTGCTTCAACCTGGTTATTGACATTGGGCATGAAAAAACCAAAAAAACTGAATTTTGCCATTGCGACCTGACTCCAGAGTAATACAAATATATAGCCATAGTTCATGGTCTGTAGCCTGCAATGAACCATGAACAATCAACCATGAACCATGAACTCCGCTATCCCTCCATCCGTTTCTGTCGCAAGCAGTTGAGCGTTCCTGGACAGAACGCCAGTCACTTCGCTGCGGGCCATGACGATTGCGGATCCGTTGTCGAAGTATCGCGCCCTGGACGAGATTGCCGCCAACAGCTGGCAATTGCCCACCAGCGAGATTGCTGCCCTGCTAGGGTTGCAGTCCCTCAGCGGCAAGCAATTTGAACGCTACGGCTTCCGCTTTATCCGTGCGGGTAAGGCAGGGAGCGAAAGTACCTGGAGGGTCGAGAAGCTTTAGCAGTCTGCTATGCGTCTTTCTTGAATGCAGTAAGGGTTCAGGGTTGATTGTTTGTTGCGACTCAAGCTTCATGTTTGGAGCGAGGCGAAGTATCAGTGTAAAGTTAAGAGCATGTTAAGGGATCGGGGAGTGTCCAATGAACACTCGCTACCTTTTAGGACAGAAGCCAGGGCAGAGCGTCAATGATGCGATCGCGGAATTCCTTTTAGACCAGCAACGGGAAACGTGGTACAAATTGTTGCAGTGCTGCGACCTGCAATACCGCAACGAAGAGCTGATCTTAACCTGCCGCAGTATCGCCCTGGCACAAGCAATTGAAAGTCAGGGAAACGCGATCGCAAAACCGCTCAATATCAACCTGAGACTCGTTACTCCCGGATATGAATCTTTCCTTTAGACCCGCGCTCCGTTGAGCGAGCTTTCCTCAAGTCTTTTCGGTTTTCTCTGGTCATCAAACAATTGCTTCAAGTTCCTGGCTGACCAATTCGACTCCCCACTGTAATTCAGCGCTTTTGTCAGCCCCTCATACTTCCCTGCTGTTGGCTCCGCCCCAGCCATAATTTCATGGAGACGATTTTCAAATTCGGAAGAGTCCCAAAGTGGAAGCCGATTGTGCCTTAATCGCCTGGTACGATGCAGCTGGTGAAGAGGATAAGCCGGTCGTAGTTGAATTTAGCTTCAAATATAAAAATAAGCAGGAAGAATATGATGGTGCGACGGCCCAAAGAGCTTACGATGTGTTTAGTCGATTGAAGAATAGGTTAGGGGATTGGGTTGACCCTAAAGGAATCACAAAGACTGCTGATGTTTATTCGAGAGCCTGATGGATTGCCTGAGCAGCCCTTGTGGCGGCCATGCTAGCTGAGGTGTCGGCTTTTCCCGCCAGCTGGTTTTGACATGCGATCGCATCTCCCCCCCTGGCTATAGTGCCTTATTGCTAGCATGAGCACGCCTCGTCTTATCTCAGTGGAGGGGAGGCGACAAGCTCAACTTTTCACTTCCCTCAGTTGGCCTTGTAGGGCGATAAAATAAGTCCAACAGGCTCAATTTTTCCCCTTTAGGTGGGGCTGGTCAGACACTCTACTCATTCTGTTGCATTTTGTTAAGTGCGCGATCGCAAATCACGCACTTCGGTTAAAGCCTTGCCCTGTATAGGATTGCGCTGCTTCGATTCACCGTACTTCCCCCACCAGGGTAAACGCAGCCCAATCTGCAGGCCCTTCATGCACCTTCATAGTTTGCAACATCGCTTTGCGCAGGGCGTGAGCGCGATTATCCGAGGTCTCCAGTGCTTCATAAAATTGCTCCATCAAGAACTGAGCCGAATCATCCGGCACCTGCCAGAGGGAGACAACGATAGTGGGCACCCCCGACACGATCAAAGCGCGGGAGAGACCGAGGATGCCATCCCCCGTGACGCGACCAAGACCCGTGTCGCAGGCACTGAGCACGACCATCTCGGCATTGAGCGGATTGTTCTCGGTCAGCTCCACCAGTTCCGTTGCCGTCAACCAGCCATCGTCGGTACCCGAAGGAGCCAGAGCAATGCGACCGCTGAGGTCAAAGGGATTGGGCGGATCGAGGGCCAGTCCGTGGGTAGCCAGGTGGATGATACGAGCCTGATGCAGTTGCTGCACCACAGCAGTTTCGGTGGCTTCAGCGCCGATCAGAGGTTGGGTGCCGAAACGGCGGGCAATCTGTTTGGCTTCTTCCTCTGCGTCAGGCAGCGGCTCTAACGACTTCACGCCTTCTGGTAGCTGCTTGGGCAGGACGGGATTACCCACCACTAACGCCCTCTCAGCTTTGCCCTGCACCCGTTCGCGATGCTGCTGGGCCAGGCTCAGTGCTTGCAGGGAGGGTGCGGTGGAGATGGCGTATTGTTCGATCAGGTAGGTGTACTGTTCGTCTTTGAGAGCAGCGAAGGGCACCAGGAACAGCTCCTGATGGGGGATGAAGATGATGTGGCTATCGGGTTCGGGCAACAGATCGGCGATGGGTTGAATCAGGATCTGGTACAGCTGCTGCAGCGGATCGTCGTTCAGGGCATTGGCTGGATCCCCGGTCTCCATGACTTGACGGCTGCTACGTACGAGGGTGGTGAGATCGGAGTCCCCCCGCGATTTTTCAGCGTTGCGGCGAGCGAGCTTCGCCAGATCGGCGAGGGAGCCATCAGCTGCGTCCAGATCAATGGCTCTGCAGCTGACCGTGCCGTTGGGCAGGATGACCCAGACCAGCAATATTTGATAGTAAGGCAGGATGGAATATTCCACCAGGGTGGCATTGCGCTCGACAGCAAGGCGCTGCATGTTTGCCAGGGTGAGCGGCTGCAGCGACTGGTGCTGCAGGGTGCGAGCCATCTGTTCGGTCAGGGCGCGGGTGCGACCGCGTTCGGCGATCTCCAGGGCTTGATGGAGCTGGTCTTGCAACACCAGCACTGCCTGAAGATTGCTATAAATATAAAGTTCTTGTTCGAGGAAGGAGAGTTTGTGGGGGTGGTTGGGGCCGAGTTCCTGCCAGAGGGTTTCTATGAGCTGGAGGCTCTGGCGCAGGGTGCGGCTGGCCTTGGATAGCTGATTGTTATGGAGGAAGGCAGCGCCCAGGTTATTGAGAGCAGTTGCTTCCCCCTGCCGGTAGCCGATTTCGCGTGCGATGATCAGCTGTTGCTGCTGGAAGTCGATTGCTTTGTGGAAGTCCCCCAGGGAGAAGTAAGAATTGCCCAGTCCGCCCAGGGATTTCGCTTCCCCCTGCCGATAGCCGATTTCGCGTGCGATCGCGAGGGATTGTTGGTGAAAGTCGATCGCCTTGCGGAAGTCCCCCAGGGAATGGTAAGCAGTACCCAGGTTGCCCAAAGAGTTTGTTTCCCCCTGTCGGTCACCGATTTCACGGTCGATGGCGAGCGATTGCTGGTGAAAGTCGATTGCTTTGTGGAAATCCCCCAGGGCATCGTAAGCAATGCCCAGATTACCCAGGGATTTCGCTTCCCCCTGCCGGTAGCCGATTTCGCGTGCGATCGCGAGGGATTGCTGGCAAAAGTCGATCGCCTTGCGATAGTCCCCCAGGTTACGGTAAGCACTGCCCAGGTTGCCCAGAGATTTCGCTTCCCCCTGTCGGTCGCTGATTTCGCGTTTGATGGCGAGCGATTGCTGGTGAAAGTCGATCGCCTTGCGGAAATCCCCCAGGGCATCGTAAGCAATGCCCAGATTGCCCAGGGATTTTGCTTCCCCCTGCCGGTAGCCGATTTCGCGTGCGATAGTGAGGGATTGCTGGTGAAAGTCGATCGCCTTGCGGAAATCCCCTAGGGAATGGTAAGCACTGCCCAGGTTGCCCAGGGAGGCTGCTTCCCCCAGTCGGTTGCCGATTTCGCGAAAAATGGGCAGGATTTTCTGGTAGACCTCGATTGCGTTGCGGAAGTCTCCCAGGGAATAGTAAGCACTGCCCAGGTTGCCCAGGGATTTCGCTTCCCCCAGCCGGTCGCCGATTTCGCGTCTGATAGCGAGGGATTGCTGCTGGAAGTCGATTGCGTTGCGGAAGTCTCCCAGGGAATAGTAAGCAACGCCTAGATTGCCCAGAGAGGCTGCTTCCCCCTGCTGGTCGCCGATTTCGCGTTTGATAGCGAGGGATTGTTGGTGAAAGTCGATCGTGTTGCGGAAATCCCCCAGAGAATAGTAAGCATTGCCCAGATTGCCCAGGGAAGCCGCTTCCCCCTGCTGGTTGCCGATTTCGCGGGCAATGGCCAGGGACTGCTGGTGAAAGTCGATCGCCTTGCGGAAGTCCCCCAGGTTACGGTAAGCAAGGCCTAGATTGTTAAGGGAGTTTGCTTCTCCCAGCCGGTCGCCGAGCTGTCGATAGCGCTGCAGCGACTGCTGCCAGGAGTGCAACGCTGCACGAAACTGACTCCGATTAGCTTGTGCGATGCCTTGTTGAAGCAAGCGATCGGCTTCAGCTTTTGGTTCGCTTTGGGCAACGGCAGGCGGGCTGAGGCGATTGGCCAGAGGCAGGATGGGGAAGCCGCTCAGCAGCAGGGCAGTGAGGGTAAGGGCAGTCAGGGATCTTGGGGACATGAGGGTTGCTCCATCTGCTTTCTCCTATATAGCTTTGCCAGCAGGAAACCTATGCAAGAAGGGATCAGAATGCTCAAGGAGACAGCAGATTGTCTTGCATCCGAGCGAACTGTACAGGCAACACTATAGCGGTTTGCAATGAAATTCAGTACCCGGTTTCGGTAGGGGCTTTGCACTGCCAAGCCCACCCAAGTTTTCTGTACTTAACCAGACTGCAAACTGCTATATATAGGTCTCAGAATTTGAGGCAGGCTTTTATGCCAGATGCCGCGATTGTTTGCAAAGCTTTACAGGTGAAGAGTAATGAGGGGCGAACGACCCCCTTCCAATGCACTGAGAATCAATGCGATGTATGAGGATGCAATCCCCCAAAGCGAAGCTACGCCTTTCTGTTATGCCGTAGGCTTTACGCATTCAGTTTTCGGGTACAGAAAATCGCTGAAACGACCCAAAAGCGTACCCTACATCTGTGCTCATACCCTTCTAACCTGGCTATGATGGGGCCATGTTCCATCGGACAGAATTCAGATAAAATCGGACGCATAAAAAAGGGAATTTTAGTCAATTTAATCAAGCCTATAGAAAAGGTAGATTCCACAGATTTCAACACAAAAAATCCGACAGATTCCCACAGATTCCTACACCGATAAAACAGGACTGCTCAATATCGCTGGATCTCTATCTATGCAAATATTTCAGCGATTTATGCTCCATTTTGACTGTTCTGCCAGGTTGACTCATCTATGTTGAAGTTTCCCGCACACGCATAAAAAAACATGCCATTCGGGGCTTGCTGGTGTTGATGGCGATCTTGAGGTGGGGGCCAGAAACCTAAACTCATCTAAAATTCTAGAAGAACTAGTGGAGCATCCATGTTGAGTTAGTTTACCCCCCTTCAACAAATCGACGCACACTATTTATGTTTTTGATTTTCCTTATAGCAGCGATGCAAGTTTCTAGCTGTTGAGCGTCTGTTACTTCGAGACAAAGATCGATCCTCGCAGATAAGTTTAATCCTGAAGACGTTTTGATTTGCTTGATTTCAGAATCAGAGATATTAATTTTCTTCTCCTCAATTCTAGTGGAAATTTCCTTAAGTAAACCCATTCGATCCAGAGCATAAATTCTGACTTTAGCTAAATAAAGCTGATTTTTATTTTGGTTTGTCCCGCTTTGTTCCCAGTTAAGTGATATTGTACGCTCGTTGGGTATTCTCTTTAGATTAGGACATTCTTTGCGGTGGATAGTAATTTGACCACGAGTAATTGTTCCTACAATAGGATCGCCATTTACAGGACTACAACAACGTGCTAGACGGTTTGCTAAATGATCAAGCTCGCTGATTGATGCCTCATCTTGATAGGAAGTAGCCCTCGTTTTTGCTGAATATATCTTCTTATTCTCCAATGGAGTATCTTCTGATATATCATCTGAATCATTCTGATCAGAGTTTCTCAAATACTCAACTATTTTTTCTGCAGTTCCTCTTGCTCCATTACCTACAGCAAAAAATAAACTCTCGCTATCTTTATAGTTTAACTTTAGTGCTATACCCTCAATCAACTTTGACTTAAGTTGTACAGATAGCTTGTTCTTTCTTAATTCTTGCTCAATAATGTCCTTACCTCTAGAAATTTTGTCGGCATTTTTCTCATTGAAATTTCTCTTTAGCCAGGCTCGAATTTGACCTCTAGCTTTACTTGTTTTAACAAAAGAAAGCCAGTCTTCACTAGGATGACCATGATTTTTAGTTTTGATTTCTACAATATCTCCATTCTGTAGCACTGTTTTCAGTGGAACTATTTGTCCATTGACAAGAGATCCGCTACATCTATCTCCAACTTCTGAATGTATTGAGTATGCAAAGTCTACTGGCGTGGAGCCTTTTTTAATAGCTTTAATTTCATTGTCACGAGTAAAAATATATATCTTTGAGCCGAATATATCGTTCTCTTTAAGAAATTTTTGAGCTTCTGAAAGTCCATGTTTGTCCATATAGATTTTAAGCTCTGAAAACACATGAGCTTTTTCTATAACCATCTTTCCATGGACTTTTTCTTTATACTTCCAATGTGCAGCTACACCATATTCTGCTTCCAAATGCATTTCACGATCGCGGATTTGAATCTCTACTGCTTTATCATTTGGGCCAAGAATAACTAGATGAATAGACCGGTATTTATTATCTTTTGGAGCAGCTATATAGTCTATTATTTGTCGATAGTTGCGAATATAAGTTGATAATCTGGGATAACTTGCTTGTACTATATCTTGAATCACATAGCAGTTTAGAATTGAATCGCAAATAATTCTAATCCCATAAAGATCGTGAACTGCCCTAAATAATTCTTCAAACCTACTAGAGTCTTGAATTTCCTGTTTAAATTCTTTAAACGAAACTATCTCTGTTTTTATACCTTGACTATGAGCATAAAGCTGCTTCATTTTAGTAAAAGTGCTATATATATTCTTTGGTCTACCATTAATTTCAAAATTTTCATTGTTCAAACCTTCCATCTTTAAGACAATTTCTAATTCATCAATAAGTTTAGCTATATAAGCATCTCTCTCGATACGTGTTTCATTTATTAGGGTAGATATTTTTTTATACAAGCCTGTTTCAAAGGTTTTGAATGACAAATCTTCTAATAGCCATTTGACTCGCCAGACCCCTAATCGGTTAGCTATTGGTACAAAAATTTTAAACGTTTCTATAGAAAAATATTCCAATTCCTGTTCTGATTTTATATTCTTCAAATATTTGAGAACAGACAATCTATAAACTAGTTCAATTATTAAAGGTAAAATATCTTGTTCTTCACTTATGGTAATGAATATCATCATTACAGTTTTTGAAGCTTCAAATGTATCATCAATGTCATAGCTGAACTTTTGTCTACTTAAATGTCCATCAATCTTTTTTAGAGTTTTGAATATATCTTTAGATCTCTTATCTACTTCTTCTGAAAATTCGTCGATGATAGATTGAAATCTATTATCAGATTTTGATAGAGTATATAGTAACCCAATCAAAGCTATGCCTTGATCCTTAGTCAAGCCAAATAATAAAGTAAAGCAGAATTCAAGCTGTTCTTTGGAGTCTTGCAGAGTTTCTAAAAGCGCAGTATTCCAATCAGATTGAAGCTCGACTTTCTCTGCTATATTCTCGTATATATTTAATTCTCTAAGTCTTTGCTTTAAATCAACTTCTTCAGCTGAAGTTAGAATTTTCATAGTTCATGCGCCTATAGAAGTTGGATACCTGTGATTTCTGTAAGAGGTATATCTATTAATGTTTCCCAAGCGAAAGTTTTGAATTTTGGCTTTTGTGAGACCACACATCCTCGAAATATTTAATGTAAGTGTAATAGTATGTTCTTGCTAATTTGTCTTCAAGTTTGAAATCCTCAAATAACATTACTGGAGCATTATTAATACAACTTTTATATACATCCCCTTGTACAAAAACTTTAGAACCAACAATGATTAAGTTCCATAAGTATGGTTGCTTATGTTCGCGTACTTCAATGTTCTCTAATCCCTCAACTTTAAGTTTAATCATATTGTTTTTCAGCTTCATAAGCTTGGCTTCAAATCTTTCGATTCGAGTATTTATATAACTCTTGATATATTCTTCTTCCTCCATCCGAAAATTATTAGGATTGATGTTTTTAAGATTTAATCCTCTTTCCTTCAAGCCATAATTTGGATCGATGTAATAAGGATTTTCTAAAGATGGTATGAGTATTCTTAACTGATCCGGCTGTTCTCTTTTATTTCTTGAAGCTAAATTAGCCAGAGCATAACCTATAATGGTATTGCTGCCATCAATCAAACCAGATTCTGCGTGAATAAATATATCTATTTTTCTAGTTGACTCATCTCTTTTCAAAATGCATTTTCTGATTTCTAATTTAGCGGCATCAAAATTAGACCAAGCCTGAACTAAGCCAATTTTTTCATCTACTTTTAAGCCTTCCAAATTATCCTCTAGAATTTTAACTTCCTTTTCTAATTCTACTTTCTGCCTCTTTAATTCAAGATTTTCACTTCTCAAAGTTTCTTCTTGATGATTTAGGTCAAGTATTTTTTGCTGCAATCTATTCTTCTCTTTCAACATTTCTACGATATACAATGTAGGGAGAAATAAAAAAGAGACAATAGCAAAACATACAAGAATGACAAGGTTAGGAGGAGGATTTTTTATGCCAACTCTGTGAAGAAGATTACTTGCTCTCGGCTCTAACAAAAATAAAATACATGTGATTAATATAAAAGCAGTAACACCTGCCATAACAGGATTTCTACCCATTATATGCTTTAGTTTTCTAAAGAAATGAACTTGGTTAGACATAATGCTCTTCAAGAAATGTCTTGAACAATAGTAAAAATGATCGGATAGATCTAAATGCTTAGCAAATAAGAGTGCTCCAAGGAAAAAGTCATCCAACAGCTACAAACTACTCGCTGAGATTTCGACGGACCATAGCTCTAATCCTGAGAAATGCCGAAATGCTGACTGTTCTCATAGTTCTTGATTAGGAATTGACATTTCCTGAAGCTATAGGATGATTTATCGGTTGGAACACTCTAAGTGGCAGCTTAAGCAAAAAATCTATATGGCAAGCGTTCTGGCTTTCAAAGAGATGAACTGCCTTTGATCGTAATTTTGTTTTTCCCTGTGCTGATGACTAAGAAAACAAGAGGACTTCTAAACTAAGTATGCATCATTTCTAACTGGCTATGCAACTGCAAGGCTCATCAACAAAACTGCTGCTATCCTCACTGGGGAGTTCTTGCATAAAGTCTCAAAATGTATTATTTAAAACCGAATTGCTTTACTAGCGGTCTCTTTGTGTTTCGAAAAGTAGACTTTTTTAGACACAAGAACGCTGCTAGAAAAGCGATTCAGGTTGAACTATACCTTTTTGAAGGGATGTGCAAAAAAAAACAAATTCATCCTCTACCCGTGTCCTGCCCGTCCTGCCCGTCCTGCCCGTGCTGGGCTTCGCTGTCAGACACATCAGCGCTCCGTGCATTCCTCCCCATTATGGGACAGTGTACAGCGTAGGTCTATCCCCTCTGCCTCTCCTGCTTAATTTATACAATCGCCTCAATGCCCGGCACTTGGTCGCTGCCGGTCAGCTGGGATTCTAAAATACGACAGCCTGAAAATATTTCTGTATATGGGTTTTGAAATGTCGTCGTGTGCAGCGGTTGCCACCGGAGAGACATCACGTGTTGTTGTTTGCGAAAAAATTTCAGTGTAAGATCGAGATATTAATGTATTTTATATGTTTTTTATGTTGCGCTATTTATTTACAAAAGGAGAGCATAAGGAGAAAAGAGGAGGGCAAATTTAAGGCTTTTCGCAATCTGGTTTAGCGATCCAAAAGCCTTTATAGCAATTCTCACAGGCTAGTGAGGTATGGAAATGTGCCCCTGCCGAAGGCAGGGGCACATTTCCATGTACTTCAGTCGCACGAGAACCGCTATATACAACGGCATTGCGATCGAGAAAATCGGATCGCAATCCCTGGATGCTATCCCGTCCAAATCGTGGGGAGGGACAGCGTCCGCATTTTGATAGGCAAAATGGCCGCAATCGCTTATGACGACTAGTGATGCAAAGTCTTGCGGGGCAATGGCTAGGCTTGGCGTTTGCGTTTCAGGAGTGCTCCGGCGGCTAGAGCTAGGGTTCCGAGTCCGATCAGGATGGAGGGTTCGGGAGTGGCAGCCGTCAGCGCCCGCATTTCGAAGCTTGCTGTTTCGGTGTTGAAGTCAAGTTTGATGGGGAAGACCGTTGGATCGCTTCCGTCTACTAGCGGATCGATTCCGGTAATCGAAAAGCTGGAGACGCCATCCCCCAGTAGTGAGACAAAATCAACGTTCTGGCCAGGGCCGAACTCTCCCAGAACGGTATCCCCAACGGTGACGGTAAACAGATTGTCGGTGTCGATGCCCGATGGGAAATCTAGAATCTGGGTGAATAAAGAGTCTGAGAGCATGGTGTACTCGAAACCGAAGGCGGCAGGAGGGTCGTACCACTGACCAGCAGGGACATCAATAAACTCAAACCGCTCAAAGTCCTGCAGATTGGGGAGGATGGGATTTTCTTGAGAGGAACCTGGAGTAGGATCGAGTTGCGCGATCCAGGCTTCCAGACGTCCATCTGGGTTAATGCCGTTTCCTACTACAGTCAGCCCATCTCCAGAGATGTCAGTTGCTGTTTGTAACGTCCATCCGGTTAAATCCAGACCGAAGTCACCCGTAAGAATGTTGAATAAGGAACGGATACCATTTTCACTGTCCCAGATAGATGCTTCAATGACAGTATTGGGATTGTCACTGGTACTATGACCCACAATAACAGAGCCATCAGCAGAGACAGCGTTAGCAAAACTGGATCTGTTGTCTCCACCAGGTAATATTCCCAGGCTCATTATGCCATCGCTGGCTGTCCAACGAAAGGCTTCATTGGTGCCGCTGCTGTCTCCACTACCACCCACAATAACAGAGCCATCAGCAGAGACATCGCTAGCAAAACTGGTGGAGTGTCCATCTGGGAGCGTGCCCAGTCCTACAATGCCATCGCTGGCTGTCCAACGAAAGGCTTCATTGGTAATGCTGCTGTTGTCTCTACTACTACCCACAATAACAGAGCCATCAGCGGAGACAGCGTTAGCAAAACTGGTGGAGTGTCCATCTGGGAGCGTACCCAGTCCTACGATGCCATCGCTGGTTGTCCATTTGAACGCTGAAGCAGGGCCGAAGCCGACGCTATTACCCACAACAACGGAGCCATCAGCGGAGACACCCGACGCAAAACTTGTGGAGTATCCATCCGGGAAACCCAGCCCGATCATGCCATCAGTGGCTGTCCAACGAAAGGCTTCATGGGTAATGCCGCTGCTGTCTCCGCTGCCACCCACAATAATAGATCCATCAGCAGAGACAGCGTTAGCAAAACTTCTGGAGTGTCCATCTGGGAAACCCAGCCCGATCATGCCATCAGTGACTGTCCAACGGAACGCTTCACTGTTGAAGTTGACATCCTGGCTGAGGCCCACAACAACGGTGCCGTCGGCAGAGACAGCGTAGGCAGCGGTGGCAATGCTTCCACTTGGTAGACTTCCCAGTCCAGCAAACGAAGCTGCTTGTGCTGAAGTCCCCATTAGAGTCAACGCAGCAGTGCCGATCGCGGCTGCCCAAAACTTCGCTCCTGCAAATCTCTTAAGACCCGATTTTGTTTTAGGCGTCGCCGTTGCAGCCTGAAATAAATGTAGAAGACTCATGATGGCACATCCTGATAGGGTTAACGAGTCATCTAATTTTAGGTCTTCTATTGCTTCCCTTTTACTGAATTTTTATACAATTTATTTCAGCAGTTGTCTGAATCTGAGCTATCTATGAAAATGCTATAATCTTTATTATAAAAGGTTTACAGCTTTACTACTATAACCAGAGTTTCAGTAATAATAGCGAAAAGAATAACAAAAAATATAACTATTGTTATGCTTTTGATGTTCTAGATTTCTCCCTCCACCCCACCGCAAGGCTTTGCTTTGCGGGGCAACGGTTCAGGGTGATGGGGTGGATGCGGACAGCTGAAAAAGAGTCAGGAATAGCCGCAATGGGTGCAATCGTTTTTGTATGGATGGAGTGGACGGCATAGCCTCAATTGGACTGGCGTTGCGGCGCTCCTAGCAATCTGTATTTGAATCGCATTGTTGATGCAGGCGATCGAGGTTATTGAGAACGGTTTTTGTAATGGGGTGGTCAGTGCCAAGATGTCGTTCGAGAATCTGTAAAGCCTGAAGGTAAAGCGGTTCGGCTTCGGTGTAGCGGCTTTGTGATGTGTATACCTCTGCCAGGTTGTTGAGGGTCTGAGCTGTCTCAGTATGATCATCGCCGAATTGTTGCTGACAGAAAGTGAGTACCTGTTGGTAGAGTGGTTCGGCTTCAGTGTAGCGTTGTTGAACGTGATATAAGAATGCCAGGTTGTTGAGAGTTTGAGCCGTATAAGGATGCTCGTTGCCTAATTGTTGCTGACAGAAAGTGAGTACCTGTTGGTGGAGAGGTTCAGCTTCTTCATAGCGTTGTTGAACGTGATATAAGAGTGCCAGGTTGTTGAGGGTTTCAGCGGTAGCGGGATGTCGATCTCCTAGCCGTCGTTGGCGAATGGCCAGTACCTGTTTATAAAGCGGTTCGGCTTCAGTGTAGCGTTGCTGATCGTGGTATAACGCTGCCAGGTTGTTGAGAGTTCCGTCAGTGTCGAAGTGTTGGTTCCCTAACTGTTGTTGACAAATCATGAGTGCTTGTTTGTAAAGCGATTCGGCCTCCTCATACTGTTTTTGCTCGTGGTATAGTGCTGCTAGATTGTGGAGGCTATCAGCTGTGTCGGTATGCTCATCTCCCAATACTCGTTTACGAATTGCCAACGCCTGCTCTGCCAGGGGGAGTGCCTGGTCATATTCCCCTTGCTGGTACAGTCGCACTGACTGTTCGTTGAGCCGTGTGGCTTCTTCCAACTCCTGATTCTCAGTCATGTCCTCATCCTGCTTTGGCTTCCTTTGGCTTCTTTTCAAATACCTGCATCCCTGGCTGTTCCAACATACAACCACCAGAAGTATCCGCTCCTATCTTGCCGCTGATGGCCGCCATCCACAGGGGATACTCCTGGGATGCTTTAACGAGCTTATTCCAGATCTTGGGACGCACGGTGACGGTCATCTCGTATCCCTCGCAGTCAATGGCAAAGCGCTGCCAGCCATGGGCTATCGGGGTGGAGATGGGCAGCTCGTTGATTTCGATCGTTACGTCTAAGTGTCCTGGGGTCATGGGGATGTCCTTAGTCATCAACGTCGTCGTCTGTAGGATCGTAACCCATCTCTTCTAACACCTTCGCCTTGTAAGCTTTAACCTTCATGCCGGCTTCTTCTGCCAGGTCTTGCATCATGCGCTCGATTTGCTCCTCATTGGCTTCAATTCTGGCCTGCATGGTGTTTTGAGTCAGCCCTGTTTTGCTCACCCCTTTAGCATGTGCCCACCACAGCAAACGTTTTGTGTGCCATTTTGGGAACTTAATCGGAAAGCGCTTCCCAAACCCCATATCTTTTTCCTTAGCCATTGGGTTACTCCCAGCTTACTTTTAGGTCTCCTGTATAGGAATAAGTTACCGATAGAATAACTTTTTAGTTACTATATGGTTTCCTATAAGTAACTTTGGGGTAACATCTTTTGAAAATGGCAACCAGTGGAACGCAACGGGCAAGGCAGCAGACGGTAAGACCCCTTATTCGCATCTGATTACGTTCAAAGAATCGGAAGGTGCTGACCCGTTACCCAGAAAGATATTGAACCCCTTTCAGGCTCAATTGCAGCAACAATTGGCAACACCCGCAGGGAATGGCACCATCACCCGCGAACAAGGGTTAGAGCGCACGGCAAGGATAGGACAATGGAGGTTGACCATAAGCAGCAACACAACAAAAGACGCAGGATAAGACAGCCGCTCAAAGGGGAGCAATTGGATCTGTTTGATGTCACGCCGTTTTGCCAGCCTACACAACAATCGTTGCAGAAGCTGACCCTGCAACAGCTGTAGGCAATGGCAGTGCAACGTTATGGCGGCGAGACTTTTGCGTTTAGAAAGGCTGGTGAGTTTGTCTAGTTGGGAGAGAATGCCCTCTATCGTAAGGCTCCCTGGATACGGCTGCTGTTGGCTCCCACTGAACCGACTGATTGGATTGGAGCGGCGCGACATGAGAGTAATGCCATTGATATCCAAGAGCGCGTTGCAAGGGGGGACTGGGAATCGTTTAGACAAGGATAGGATGGGTGCGATGCTCCAAGGGAGCGGCTACGCCAACGAATTCTCTAACCGGACAAATAGGGGTGACAATGTGGGGAATTGCTTCTATACCTATACCTTTTTGAGGGGCTGTGCAAAATTCCTGGTATTTGTTCAAGTCTTATGACCTCTTGACCAAATCAAAAAGCACAGGTTTTTGCACGAATGCTCCTGCACCACAGAAATGCCCTTAAAGCGAAGCTGCGATAAAGTGCAATCAGCCCCTCATTACCTGACCAATTGACCACAATATTCAATGCTTGAACTTCTTCATGGACAAGGGTTTCAACCGAAATCAGCCCTTTTATGTTTCTTCAGGAATACAAAAAGTTTGTTGACGCGAAGCTATAACCAGAGGCAATTAGCCTCTCACCTGTTCCAAAGGGGCAAGGGTTGATTTTTTGGTATTATGCTATCTTAGTACCAAGGTAATATAGTAACAGTGATAGCTATGCATGCAAAACCAAAGGAGAAATGCGATGAATACAGTTCTCTCAGATCTAAAGGTTGAACAGATGAAAGCCAATGGCCCTCGTTACGAGCGCATGGCGATCAATCATACGCAGACGTTCCAAGCCACATCGGATAAAGTGTTTCGTCTCCTATGCCCAACCACAGAGTTTGACTGGATGGATGGATGGCACTGCGAAATGATCTATTCTCAATCGCTGTACCAAGAGTACAACGCTATTTTCAAAACCAGCTACTTCAACTTCGACGAGGTCTGGGTTGTTTCACATTTTGAGCCGAATCGGATCATCGAGTTTACCCGTGTTTCTGAAAACTTCTCTATCAAGGTCGATGCGTATCTATGTGACAATCTCGATGGAACAACTACAGGTAACTGGATTATTAATGCCACTGCGTTGACCGAAGCAGGTAACGATGCACTGAAAAATATGAAGCCTGAAGATGAGCCAATTGGGGTTTTGCTAGGCGCGTTGGATTACTACATCAATAACGACGCCATCCAGCCTTTGCCTGATGGCATCTTCAACAAACAAGCATAAGGATTGAATATGGCTAAAGCAGTTGTGCGCGTACAAACTGGTATTCGGTTAGAAAAGCGAATACTAAAAGTCCTAAAAGGACTAGCTGAGCACTTGGACATCTCAACGGGCGATTTGCTCGAAGGCATCACGCTGCATTGTTTCGAGGGCAAAGCCCCACCTTTTAGCGATGAGACGCTGAAGAAAATCGCTCAGCTGAAGCAGGTATACGACTTAGACCTCACGTCCGCAGACAGCCACAAACTCACCGAACACGAAGACCAATCATGACAGAACTACTAACTCAATTTGAGGCTTTTGAGCTGAGTCCTGCCGAGTTTGGCCACCGGCAACATGTCCAAGTCGCTTTTGAGATGCTACACAAGTACAGCTATTTAGATGCTTGTGCCAGGTACGCGAACGCGATCGACACAATGACAACCAACGTCGGCACTGCCGAAAAATTAAACGTGACGATCACGTTTGCTTTTCTAAGCTTGATTGCTGAGCGCGTACATAGGAACCCGAAACTCGATTTCGAGGCGTTCTTGGCGCAAAACCCCGATCTGTTGTCTAAAAATTCACTCGACAAGTGGTATTCGAGCGATGAGTTGAGATCAGATTTTGCACGGACACATTTTCTCTTACCTAGCAGGATGACCTAACGTTTGCTTAGGTCAATTGCAGTCATTAGCAGGTATAACAAAATATCGCAGTAGTCATGTTACATAATCAGAGATCCCTCGTTACTGTTGCGCTGTTGAGTTTGATTGTTACGCTACCAGCTTGTCATAATCATCAACCTGGCAACTCTTCCCACGAAGAAAATGCATGGCACCTCCAGAGTTCTCACGAGTCAAACGACCAGACTCGAAATAGGCCATCCAATCAAGTTGCTGTTCTGACAGTATGGGCTGAGGCCGACAAACTGGACGAAACAGCGTTGTTCTATAAAAACGTTTTGGGGCTACGGAGTGTGGGTAGCGGGCCTAGCCAACATATCCTCGATACTGATGGTAGTTTCCTGGTCATAATGGAAGGCCAGCTCGATCAGCCTCGAAATACGAAAAAACGCTGGCCGCTATTTGCCCTCACCGTTCCAAACCTCGACAATGCTATAAAAACACTAACTGATGCAGGCGTCGAGTCTCCCTGGGGAATTGAAGAATTTGGAGAGCCAAACCCAAGCTCACGATATGTGATGTTTTACGATCCTGCAGGGAACCTGATCGAGATTGTCGAGTGGTTGTAGGGAGAAGTGGATAATCATCGAATGAACAATCTCGTGTTAAAACTTGAGGATCAACTCTTTAGGGGTAGTACAAGCGAAGCTACAACAAAGGGCAACTAGCAAATTTAGATCCGTGAACTATACCTTTTTGGGGAGATGTGAAAAAACAACGATTCAAGGATTAAGCATGAGTTTGGCTATACGATTGCATTTACGTTCCACTGCTGCCAGACGGGTTTGCATAGACTCGATCGAATTCAGATCGCTCTCACCCAGATAGTCCAAAACAATGTTTCGGATCAGCTCGCTTTCCGTTTTGCCGACCTTGGATGTGATGCTCCAAAGGAGCGGCTACGCCAACGCAATCAAACGGTTCTTAACATTTGGATCCACTTTTGCCGAGAGTGTTGCCGCATTAGCCGTAAACGTAGACCGAGTAAACCGGGTAGACCTGGATACTATCTTAGTTCCAATATCAAGTGATTGTAACTATTGGGTAGAGCGGGTAGAGCGGGTAGACCGCCATTTGTCAAGCAGTACAACCGTTCAGAATTCTCAATCAATCGGGGCTATTCTCAACGGGATTAGATAAAAATTCTCCCCTTCCCAGATCCAACGAAATTTCAAGGGTTTCAGGCTCTACTTGACGAAATGGTCTTTCAGCAAATAGAAATTGAGTGGTATAGAAACAGGTGGACTATGGGTGCGATCGCAGCCGGCCTTACAAAACTTAACTCCGAGATCGATCTAGGTGACGTTGAATAGTTGGCTAAAGTCAACGGGCATGGGCAAGCCAAAATACTCACCGACGACGATCTGGTGCGATTGTTCAGCGAGGGTCTGATGACGAGGTGCGATCGCGCTCTGTTTGCGATTTGTTTGTTCACCGGCTGCAGGGTCTCCGAAGCTTGCCAGATGAAGGGAGAAGATGTGTGTGATGGCTTGATTCGCTTCCGCAAGCAGACCACCAAAACAAAAGCGACCTGACAAGTCGATATGCCCCCGGCGCTTTTGCCCTAGCTTCAGGAGTATCAGATAGAGGGTGAGTACCTGTTTCCTGGTCGGTACGGACGCGGGCACTTAAGACGGCAGAGCGCCGATCTAAATTTGAGGGAGGCATGTCAGCGCATTGGGCTGCAGGGGGGCAGTACCCATTTGTTTCGTCGTACGTACATTACTAGACTCAAGGACAAAGAATATAGCCCTGCTCAAATTCAGCACCGCACAGGGCGTAAGCAGCGGGTGAATCTACTGCATTATTTTGACCAGCTATGAGGAGTGCTACTCAGTGTTGAATGTAACAGATTGTATATGAAGAGTTGGTAAAGGATATGTGGAAGTAGGAAACATTAGATATTATCGCTGAAAGCTGACCAAAAACGATAACTTTTTACATTAGGTGACTACCATGGTAAATTTTCTTCGAAAGCCTTTAAACATTATAATGGGTGCCTTTGGCATCGCCACTGTCTGTGTTTTTTCTATCGGAAATTCCCAACGAGCTGCAGCAATTACCTTTACAAGTATTGCAGGGGACCAGGATTGCTTTGGCTCGAATGCAGCTCCATGCAATTTTGCCAGTGTTAATAGCATTACTCGTGAGCTGGATGACGGTGATTTTGACTTTTTCGATACTCGTGACTTTAACTGGACACACGATGCCTTGCCCACTGGCGATATCACTTCAGCGATTCTTATGATTACTACACTCGATGTAGAAGATAATGGCGCTGGCGATGGTGACGGGGGTGGCCCTTTTGACTCTCGTCTCTTTATCGACGGAATGGAAGTTGTAGGCGCTTTTGATGATGTTTTCACTCCGGATGGATCAGCTGATACGCTATTGCCTGTCAATACAACGACTTTCAATCTAGATCCAAGCTTTTTTGCAGCGTTCGCGGATGGAGAGATTAATGTCGTATTACGCTCTTCATCTGGAACAAGAATTGATGCGATCGCTGTTGATTTCGCAAAACTTGAACTCACTTTCGCTTCCACCCCCGAACCCTCCACCCTCCTGGGACTTGGTACCCTTGCCTTAGCTGGGGGTACCCTCTTGCGACGCAAACGCAAAGCATAGACGATTGGGTGGAATGAAGCCGTGCGGGTCTTTGGGATTCGCACGGCTTTAAAGGTCAACGTCCCTGATATCAAGGCGTCCAGAATATTATTCAGGAATTGCTCTGTGAAATCGTCTTGTCAGAGTCCTGGACTCATTTTGCTTGGAGTTCATTGATTCTATAAGGAGATAACAGTGCAAAGATTACTGAAAAGCCTGCAAGCCTTTCTGTTGGCGGCGATGTTGATGTTTACAGCTGTTGGGTCGCTGACCATCGTACCAGATGTGGCCTTAGCTGATACGCAGATTGATGCTACTCAATCTGTCCTGGTTGCCGAAGTTGACAAGGCAGCCATTAGACGGGGCTTGGATGCGCCGGTCAAGGTAGGTGAGAACGAAAAGATGTGGCTCAATTTTACGCCTGATGCTGGAGATGTTGCGAGGGATGCTGCACAACGGTGCTCGCAGATAGGAGAATACTGCTTCAGAGGGGAAGGGTGCTGTCCAGGATTAGATTGTCACCCATACCAGGGTGAACTCGGTCTCTGTATCCCTAGCGAATAGAAACAACGACAACTAACACATCTGACAACACCAACACCAGCAGCCCAGACGCGATCGTCTGGGCTTTACAAGTAATACCTCCCCCCATGTCGCCCTCGCTGTCCTTTGAGGGGATGACAAGATATCTCAAGTTTAGGCAGGGTGTAGGGTGTAGGGTGTAGGGTGTGGCGGAAAATCGCGAAGAATTTCTGAGGATAGCAACCCCAGCATCAGGTTTCGGGCCAGCAAACAGGAGAACAATCGTGCTAGACACGCCTCTATTTTTTCCACACCCCACACCCCACACCCTGCCTCCGTTTGAAGCGTGTTGTCACCTCGTGAGGGTAGTCCTATACACGACTTGGAAGGTTAGCGCCCCCGAAGGGGGCGCTAACCCTCATTTCTTCGTGCCAGAACGAAAAAATGGGTTATTTTGAAAGTCTTGCGGAGCAGGACTTTCAAAATAACCTTCCAAGTCTTGTCCTATAGGTGTAATGATTTTTGAGCGTGCAGGTTCCACCCGCACGCTCAAAAATCATTACTTGTTTACCACTACCACAGATGGAAGACCATCGTAATTATGCCTGCTCCAACTGCTGCCAGTACCAGGCTGTTGAAAACATTGCCAACTGCAGGATTGAACTCTAATGCTGCATCGTTTTGACCTGCTGTGAAGAACAGTGACCAGGCTTGGGTTGAGTTATTTCCACCGAGATCGCACGACTCCAGACGCGATCGCAGCTGATAAAGGATAGGCAGTATAGGGTTTCCATAGATTCATTTCGCGGTGGATCGCCAGTTTTGATAAACAGGAACGGGTCAACAGCTGCTCCAATGTACGATCCTTCAGCCAGTCGAAGAAAACTTCCAAAAAGTATATTAACCAGCCAACGCACCAGAGCACAAAAATAATCACCCCAAGCACCACAAAGGTAATCACCATCACGCTCAAGTAAAGGGTGACTATCTCTAGCGGCCCTCTACTCTCATACTCTTTTTTGTTTTCTACTCCCTGCATGAATCCAGGCGTGCAGAAATTGGCGAGCACGTAGGAGCCTAGCCAACAAAAAACAAGCCCATGCACATGGTATTGCTTGAGTGCCGAATAGATACCCTGATAATACGGAACCAGTAAGCCTACGGGCAGAAGCGAGAGCGCAAACAACGCAAAAATCAGGATTTTCCGGGCGTTTTGATGCATCAGGACTCAGTGCGAACGAGTCGCTTCGTCAGTTGGGTTGAGGTAAGGTACGAAACCCAGCAATCCGGCCCTACTCAAAAGCTCGGATTTAAGACCTGCTCAGCAGTTAGCTCCAATTCTGGGAATCCAGGGGAAACGGATTGCTAGCTCAAAAGCAATCCCAACGTTCCTTCCTGAGTCGGGTGGCAATGCAATTAACTCCCCATCAACCAACTCATAGCGGAGATCCGTCCTGTCATCATAGGAGAGATGCTCTTCAAAGGTCAGCTTGGGTTTGGTGAAAGTGTGAATCATGGCAGGTTGAGGGGCTGACTTTATTTAAGAGTAGCATCGCATTTCCCTTGCAGCAGTCTGGAACCTTCGAAAACGAGATAGCCAAGCCTTTTACAACACCAGCATTCTGGCTACCGCGATCCATATTTATTGGCTTCACCATAATTTTGAGTCGTATAGTGGCTATGAAGATGTATGTTATTGCTAGCACAGCCAGGACACGGATAGGGAAATAGATCCATAACACCCTGAGATTGAGTTCAGTTTTCTCTCAACCTATTTCGCCCTAAGCTAGGGATAACAAGTCCTTGTCCTACTCTATTTAGCGGAACCAGTGCCGTGTGCGGAAAATTAGCCTCATTTCAGCGCTTCGGCGACTTCTCGCAATTGCTCGACGATCTGCTTGTTTTTGGGGCTATGGCTGCCGTACAGACGTGCTGAGAACACCGTGATGATGTCTAGCAGGTCCTGGGCCAGGTCTTCTTCAATGGCTGCATCTTCAGACCGATTGATGATGACGATCTCGGTGCCAAACTGCTCGCAGAGCGAGAACACCAGGTCAGCACCGAAGCGCAGTAGACGATCTTTGTGGGTCAGCACCAGTCGCTCCACTTCACCTGCTGCAATCAGTTTGAGTAACTGCTTTAGACCCCGCTTGCGATCGTCGATTCCCGATCCCAGGTCTTTGATGATTTCAAAATTCCACCCTTGTTGCGTGCAGTAGGACTCTAGAACCAGCACCTGACGTTTGAGATCGGCTTTCTGGGTGGGATGGCTGACTCTGGCGTAGCCCAGAGTTAAAGCGGAGTCGTTTTGATAGCCCAGTAAGTCGGCGACCTGATAGCGACGATGTCCGCCGACAGTGCGAGTGGGATGAATTTTGCCAGCATCTTCCCAGCGGTGTAAGGTTTTGATGCTGACGCCGATGAGGTCAGCCGCTTGTTTGGCACTTAAGCTAGACATTTTTTCATTATAACTCTGAAAGTATATGATATAGTCGAAAAATGTCCAGATTTTTTGAGAAATCAAGTATTTGCAAAGGGGTCCAAACTTCTGTGTTGCTCGATTGTCTGGTTGGCGCTATTTCAAGGAGAGCGACAGCTAACCGGCTCTGTATTCTGGGACTCTCAATGCAGAGACTATCGGGGGCTGCGATCGCAACATTGGAGGAGACATGGTAGTCTCACCCTCTTTGCGCGAGCGCCTTAACATTTCTAAACTGGCAATCCGCTTCTCCCGCCTGACCATTGGGGTCTGGTTGGCCGTTGTTGTTGCGGGCATCCTTTGCTTCAGCTCGCTCAAATATGCCCTTTTCCCTGACATCACCTTTCCCGTTGTCGTGGTCAGTGCCAGTGCCCCCCTGGACACGGCTCTGGAGGTCGAAGCTGGTCTCACCAATCCGATCGAACAACAGTTACAACCTCTGACTGACCAGGCTACAGTCCATTCCACCAGCTATCCAGGACGAAGCGTTGTCCGGTTGGAGTTCCCGGTTGGCACGGATCTAGACGAATCCAGGCAGGCGGTTGAGGCCACGCTCGATTCAATGGCACTGCCCGAGGATGCCAACCTCAAGGTTATCCCTTTCAATCTCAACGAATCGGCGGCCATTAGCTATGCACTTTTAAGTCAAGCCGAGAAGCCGACGCAGACCGATCTGAAAGGGCTGGCTGATCTGGCTAGAAGCCAGATTTTGCCTGCTCTGATGCAACTTCCTGGGGTATTGCGGATTGAAGTGTTGGGAGAACCGGTATCGGTGGCACTGGATGCAGCAGAAATTGGTACAGACGATTTACAAACGGTATTGCAGAGTTTACCTACATTGGTCCGCTTTGACCGCCAGGATGCGATCGCGCTCCAGGTGATCAAACAAGGCAACGCCAATACCCTGGAGGTGGTCAAACAAGTCGAGCAAACCATTGCCCAGTTGCGAACCAGTCCAGAAATTAACCACGCTGGCGTCCAGATTGTTCCCGCTGCCACCCAAGCCACTTACATCCGCGAAGCCACCCAGTCCACCATTGATGCGCTGGGATTAGCTGTGCTCTTCTCCATTCTGGTTATCTTCCCCTTTTTAGGTAACCTGCGCGCCACTCTGATCGCCGCCCTGGCTATCCCCATTTCTCTGCTGGGTACATTCATTGTCATGGCAGGGTTCGGTTTCAACCTGGAAACCATTACCCTGCTTGCCCTCGCGCTTGTCATCGGTATCATCGTCGATGACGCTATCGTTGACGTAGAAAACATCACGCGCCATATCAGCCAGGGGAAAAACCCACGCCAGGCCGCCATCGCCTCAACCCGAGAAATTGGTCTCACCGTCTCCGCTGCTACACTGACTATCGTCGCTGTATTTCTGCCCGTCGGCTCCATGGGCGGAGTGATCGGCCAGTTTTTCAAACCCTTCGGCCTCACTATTTCCGCAGCAGTCCTAACTTCGCTGCTGGTCGCACGTACCCTTTCCCCCGTCCTGGCCAGCCGCTGGCTCAAACCCGTCCCTGCCAAATCCAACCGACCCGATCCCTGGACAGACTTCGCCGGACAGTACCGCACCCTGCTCCGTTGGGCACTCCAAAACCAGGGTCTTGTCTTGAGCCTTGCTATCCTCAGCTTTGCGGCTGGCGTAGCCCTGATCCCGCTGATTCCCCAGGGATTTATTCCCCAACTCGATCGGGGCGAACTCAACGTCACTTACATCGCGTCTCTCAATCCCAGTGCCATTCCGATTGCCCCTGAAGAAGCTTTGCTCGATTCTGAGGATCTGCTCAATGAACTGAAAGGGCGTCCGCCAGAAGAGATCCGCGCTGCCCTGAGCAATCCCGTCATCCGAAAAAAGCTCTTTCCCAAAGGACTACCTGACATTCCAACCTTGATTAAACTGTTTCTGGAAGACTCTCCTGGCGACCCAACTGCCCCCCGTTCAACCAGCGATGGCAACACAGAGGCAAATGCCCTCAATCCGCTGACGTTGTTTGTTGAGTCCTCCCGCCGCATTGCCCAGAACCTGGAACGAGCAGTTTTCCTGAACCCGGACGTCACCTCAATTTTTACTATCATTGGCGAACGAGGCCAGCCGAACAAAGGCAAGCTCTACGTCAAGCTCAGCGACGACCGTCAGATTCACACTGCTGCAGTGAAGGATCGACTCCGTTATGAACTGCCCGATCTACCCAATATTTACACCAGTGTCGAAGACATTCAATTTGTCGATACAGGGGGCGAAAAACCGCTTCAGATAGCGCTGTTAGGAGACGATCTCGACGTTCTGAGCGACACGGCTCAGGCAATCCAGCAGCGAGTGCGAGGATTTTCGGCATTGGCCGATGTCACGGCTACTGGCCAGCGCAATCCGGCAGGAGACCTGATGGAAATCGAGCACCGTAAGGGGCAGAGGGCAGCCTACATTCGTGCTAACATCAGCCAGGGAACCAGTCTGGGAGATGCAACGCAGCTGGCAATTGAAGAAGCCAGAGCCGGTCTTCCGCCAGGAGTAAGCCTCGATCTGGGCGGCGACTCCGCTCGCATTGGCGACATCCTGCATAGCTTTGGCAACACCATTAGTCTTTCGGTGCTCTGTATTTTTGGGGTACTGATTTTCTTGTTTGGTAGCTGGGTCGATCCGCTGGTGATTTTGTTTTCGTTGCCCCTCTCGATTGTCGGTGCAATGTTGGCGCTGTTGCTGGCCCAAAGCGACTTTGGCATGATTTCTCTGCTGGGGCTGATCTTCTTGTTGGGACTGATCAACAAAAACGCGATTTTGCTGGTGGATTATATTAACCAGTTACGTCGAGAAGGTCTCAGTCGCACGGAAGCGATCCTGACAGCAGGGCCAGTTCGCCTGCGACCGATTTTGATGACTACGGCTTCAACCATCCTGGGAATGTTGCCAATTGCTATTGGCTGGGGAGCAGGGGCGGAGCTACGTGCGCCGATGGCGATTGCCATTATCGGTGGCCTGGTGACCTCGACGCTACTCAGTTCGATTGTGGTTCCGGTTCTGTATGCGACGCTAGATCCGTTGCGATCGCAAAAGCAATTCAAGCAGCCAAACCAACTTCGCTAATCGGTGGGAAGCCCCACGCTATACAGTATTGAAATGCGCCTGCATGATTCATGAATCATGCAGGCGTGCAAAGGCAGACGTCATCTCGGCCAAGTTGGACGCTAACGTATGCGCGATCGCAGATAGGGGATTGAGATAATGAAGAGATGGAAATCACTGGTACTTACTTCACCGACCGCACCCCGGTCGGCCTTTTCTTTGTCAACCGCACCCAACCGCATCCAACCGCTTCACCAAACGTATCGCCCGATGGATCGCTTCTCTGATACGAAGGAGGGTATAGACTCATGGAGACCAGAAAGATGAGAAGACTTTGTTTCACTTTCCTGTTACTCATATGCATGTTAATCACGTATGTTCAGCCTGCCTTCGCAGATGAAACGATTGAAACGATCAGAATTCCAGGAGGCGAGGAAAAAAACTTTCCTGTAACTGCTAACGAAGCAGAATGCTACTGCGAAAGTCGCTGTGGGTGGTGGCTTTTGGGAACAGGAGTAACAATCGAACTCAGAACAGAATCCCTGGTCGAGGAAAATGCTCTATCGTTGCCGCAATTCAAATGGACAACAGTATTTAAAGGAAAAGTTAGAGACAAGGCGTCAGGAGGGTCGATGATCTTTCCCTATGCTTCATGGCGAGACAGTCCGAAGGTGCAAATCAAAAACGATGGCAATCAGCCAGTTATCTGCAAAATATATCAATTTTAATCAAACATTGGGTATACGCTATTTCAAACATCAGGTTGAGATAGTTGAGGAGATGAATCAGTCATAGCCTCCCGACCGTCGTTCCCCGGTCGGCTTTTTATTGGTGAGAGGCATGACTCATAGCGACTCATCAGTCCATGCCCCTATGATTGGCGACCAATAATTGTCAGGGGTGCATCTATAGATTCCAATCCAAACTTCCATCACCTTCTGGATCGTAAGTTTGTGCTGCAGCAGCTACTTGATTGAGACTAGCGTTATACGCACTCCCCTGACCGTACCAAAGCACATCCAGGGAAGCAGCATTAGCAACACTGGAACTAAAGCCAATCACGCCCACTGCAACCACAAATCTTTATAATAAACCCTTCATGGCTAAGCCTCCAAAACTTTTCCTGTGTTGATGTCTTGACCTTCAGCACTACATGAACTCAGGATTTTATTTCATTCTGGCGTGTATTTTAAGTGCATCTTTTGTGTGCTTCTGCTTACGTTAACCAACAGTATGATTTGTTATATAAAATACTATTAAATTTAGCTAATTTCGCTTAATTTTACTGAAATTCACTAAACTTCTGCTCTCTATGCATTACATTCTCGTCATCCCCCACCAGACTGGTCACATTATGGGCGAGATTCGGTGGGGTAGTTTTTGGCGCAAAAACACTCTATTGATCTAAACAATCCATGAACATTGATGAAAGTCTCCGTAGATATGGTCTTATACCAGAAGATGCCGATCTTGTTGAAATTCGGCATTTACTGGCCTGCGAAGCAGAAGCAGAGCGGCGTGGCACTGGCCGCAAAGAGGATTTAGCTCTTCTGTGTTGCGTCCAGTTGTTCAGTCGCGGACAACTGGATGATGTATTGAGAATCTGGGACGCAAAGAGAGCTGGCATGGATCTGGGTGCTTACCTGGATGTCCAGCTTCTATGTGGTGCTGGCATGGATGCTACAAAAGCATACCTGGCTAAGAATGGCAGTGAAGAGGCGCTCGACGCACTTTACTATATTGAAGAATGCGAACAGGCTGGCGATTTTGAGGGGTTCTCCCCTGACGATTTCCTTCGCGGTTACCGCAGCTACTTCGACGCCTGAAAGGACAGTTTCAACTATTCCATCCCATGCAAAAACTCTATGTATGGGTCACGCTCCATCGTGCTGCCGTTGCGCGTCGTCCCTGGCCATAGACCTCCACCGCACACTCAAAGAGGAACATCATTACCTCTCCAGTTAAAGCAACAGCTAGAGTCAGAGCGCGGGGAAGTGCCCAGAGGATGAAGCTCAGGATGAGCCATAGGATGAGTGCTGGTGTGGCATGGTTCATGATGTTTTTCTCCGTTGGAAGTGAATCAATTATCCCACGTATCTGGAGGTTGCAAGACATCAGTACTCTGGTACCATCGTGACATTGCCTTTCAAAGCCTACCATGCCCAAATCCCAGAAAGCCACCTGTGCCACCATCACTCCAGGTTGATGGCTCCATGCTGCCTGATGGCAGGTATCGAATGTCTCAAGCTCAGATATAACGGTTTGCAATGAAATTCAGTACCTGGTTTCGGTAGGGGCTTGGCACTGCCAAGCCCACCCAAGTTTTCTGTACTTAATCAGATTGCAAATTGCTATAGCTGAGAGTGTTGACAAGCTCTCAATGAACGCATCACGCTTTTTGGAGTCAAGGGCAATAAAAACCTTGCTGGGAAAGGGGTATACGGATGGTACCCCGGAGTCTGCTGAAATAGAACCTGAACCAGGCAAACGCGGTCAGAGTCGTTTTAATGCATTGCCTCTGAAGGTTGTAACTGCTTATTGGGTTAACCAGGGTTCTCAGGAAAATAAGTAGGCTATCGCTCTCGTCATGGCTCTGGTCACTGAGACCTTAGAGCACCGCTGCGATAGTGTTTTCGGTATCATCTGCACTGAACAAGAAGATGCTTCAATCTCGTCTCCAACATCATTTATTGCTTGGAACACTATTTATATTGGGAAGGCCGTTGAGCATCTTAGGAGAGAGGGGTGCACTGCTGACGACAACGATCTTAAGCGCATCTGGCCTACACGTCATCGGCATATCAATCATCTATGGAAGGCACTCGTTCAATTTTGAAGAAATTAGGAAGCTAAAGCAGCTCAGAAAGCTGCGCCAGCCAAAACTCTTTTGACTCTACCGGCCAAATTTTTCCGTTGCTATTGGAAGGCCAGCATAAGCAGCGATGACACTTTATCTGAATTATGGTACATTTGTATTATATTTGTACCATAATCAAATTCTTCTCCATGGGTGTTGGCGACCCCTGGTTTGCGCGCGGCAGGAGTAGAAGGGGCGCGGTCAATTGGGACAGAGAAAAGAGATTGAAGAGAGGGGAGCTGAGTTTGTATGTGGGGGACGATCAAAAACGTTAGGAGTAGCGTGAGTGGCTGCAAGGGGAAAGGCAATGACAAACATTCTGTTGGGTCTGGCTTGGTTGTCGATCGTGCTTGGCTGTCTTGTATTGACGGGGAGTGAGTTGGGGGGGCAAGAAGACGATGAACATTCTGTGTAAGGGATCTAAGTTTCGCAGGCGACAAATTTCTGGTGTAGTGCTGGTGCTGGTGGCGATTCTGGTGGCGGGGCTAACGTTCAATTATCGTGGCTCTCAGGTCGTGAATAACTCGGGAGTTGTATGCCAGGAAATCGTTCAGGATGAGGCTGCGATCGCGCCCGCTCAACTATCCAAACTGCAAGAGAAGCCTGGGGCTGCACCCCAGGAGGTTCACCAATTACTAGGGCCACCCTATTGTGTGCTGCCTAAGGCGTCGATTCGATCTGGCATCATTACTATCCGGGAAACATATTTGCTCAAGGACAGTGCCGCCCGGATTATTCTGGCGTACGAGTCGGGGCAGTATATTGGTCACGATCGCGATCCGATCGAACTGCCGCAGTCAAATCACAAGGAGATCGAACTGAAGCGCTCCTGGGGGCTGCATACTGGGGATTCTATACTCAACCATGCTATTGTCGGCGGTCTGGGAGGTCTTTCCATCGAGACCAACCAGGCTATCTACGCCCCGACAGATGGTCTGGTATACGGTCAATTTGTCTTTATTGATAACGGCTCGCTGGTTAAAAGTCAGCCCAACTGCATCCTATTTGTCAGTCCTTATATGCCAGCCTATTTGCTGCAGCTGTGCGGCCTGACCCAACGCAATCTAGGAGCGGTGCGACAGGGACAGACGGTTGGTAAGGCCAGGGGATACTTGCATGTGGCGTTATTACGACAGGATGGACAGTGGGTTTTTGTTTCCCCTGCGAAGGAACTGCTGAAACGACTGCTGCTGAAGCAAGCATAATCTAGTCGTCAACGATTTCTAGTTGTCCCCGTTGTACAGCCCAACGGAAGCGATCGATCCAGTAACGCTCCTCCGGATCGACTGTAGGATCGGTTAAAGCTGCCATCAACCCATAGCGATCGGCGGCCGTGATTTTTTTTGTCCGGATAACTTCAGCTACAAGAGCGGATAAACTATTTGGCAACAACTGCAAGGAGAGGAGGTCATGTCCCTGCAGCCTAGATTCAGGAGGAGTTGGGTTAAGGGGTGAAGAAGAGTTCACGATGGATAGAGAGGTCATAGACTACTTTCTCAGTATGCTGAAATCAGCATCACTATCGCAACCGATATAATACGCAATCCTGATCTACTTTATACAAAATTAATGATACTTTTACTTAGGTTTTGTCGCTGCAATCCTGCAATTCTGCGATCGCAACATGAACGTCAATCATAACGACTGTGACAGCTGTAATTCCCTCTGAGTCAAGTTCTCCTTGTATAGCAATAGCTAAGCTCGTTAGGACAGACAAAATTGAGAGCGCCCGAAGCACGCGCTCAATTTTGTCCTAACCGATATGACTACTGCTATATTTTCTACCTGCTTGCCCAATAAAAAACCCGGCGCTATAGCCGGGTCTTTCGGATGACTGAAAATCAGCATCCATGTGCTTCTTTCGTCCTGGTCCTCTAGCCACGAGTCAGTCGTAGGAAACACCTTATAGAGCAAGGGCAAGCTGCTGGAGATCAAGCAGAAACAGACAAGGGCAACGATGGGGTTGATGCCGTTGCGATCGCAACCTGCAGGTTAGTCCCTTCCAGATTAGTATCCATCACATTCGCACCGCTCACTTTTGCTGTCTTGAAATTCGTCTCAGTCAGATCGGCAGCACAAAGGTTAGCCCGTCTGAAATCGGCGCGTTCAAAAATAGCCCGACTCAAATTAGTGCCGCAGAGATTCGCACTTTTGAAGTCACTATCGCTCAGATCCGCCATACGCAAATCTGCACTGCTGAAATCAGCCCTGCCGCAGATCGCGTTCTGGAGATTGGCCTGTTTCAGGCTGGCCATCCGGACATCTGCCCGTCTCAGATCGGCAGCCTGCAGATCGGCATCGTCAAAGCTAGTGCCGTTAAGATTCGTGCGCTTGAGATCGGCTTGCTTGAGATCCGCACGACTCAAGGTTGCAGCACTGAAGCTGGCCTCGCTCAAATTTGCCTCGCTCAGATTCGCTCCTGTCAGATTCGCAGCAACAAAATCTGCGTGGCATAGGTTAGCCCGGTGCAAACACGCATCCTGGAGCGAAGCATTAATAGATCGTGCGTCACGAAGGTCAGCCCCGCGCAGATCGGCTTCGTTCAGATTAGCATCGCTCAGAATAGCCCGCCGCAAATCTGTCCTGGCAAGCTTCGCCTGCTTGAGATTAGAGCCAATCAGGTGACAACCCACCAATACAGCCCCGCTCAAGTCTGCGCCCTGGAAATCGATATCGCTCAAATTCGCGTCTCGGAGATTGACCTGCCGCAGGTCAGCGCCAGCCAAGCACGGTTTCAGCGTTGGATGTTGGAGTCGCCATTGATTCCAAATCAGGGATCCCTGTCTCAGCCGAGTAAGATGTTCTTGAATAGAACTGTCAGCGCAATCGACAAGCGCCATGCCTGCAAGATTAGTCATCGGTCTCTTCTTAGGGTTGATTGCGGTTGGACTGCGTTACGCTATCTCATCGATGTCTAACGCCTCCGCGATGGATTGCAAACTGAACACTTGCAGCTCCATATTTCTATTTTCAACGTCAAGCACCAGAAAAGCATCGGTAAGATGACGCAGCCCTTATCAGCCACTTTACTCAATATTTAGCCATGGGGATTGAAAATGTGCTGTCATCGATCGCAAATCAGGCCATTCTTCATCTATGCTGAGCCAAGACAAAAATTTAGAGTTAAGACATTAGACATCGAAACGGTGAACCAGCCAATCGAAAACTCTAGCCTCTTCTCGGTTCTAGTCCAACAATCATGCTTTGCAAACAGAAGGCAGAAAGCAGAAGGAAAATCTTTACTGCATCCGGTTTTGAGCTGTTTATTGTGTCCTGCTCTTTTCCCGTATTACTCTAAACCTGGCTAGTAGTTTGCTGGATTGGGAGGCGGAAAATCTCACAAAGCAGGAGTCTGGATTGGCCCGATCTTTTCTTTTCGTAAAGCGATATGTCAAGATGAACTATTCCTGTTGTTTTGGGAAAAATCCAGATCCCTATGGCTATTAATCTCAAGCAAGCCCTGACTGTCGGACAATATCTGATCGCACAACGGCTCCAAGGCCGCAAACAATTTCCTTTAGTGTTGATGCTGGAACCCCTCTTCCGCTGCAATTTGGCCTGTCCAGGCTGCGGTAAAATCCAGCATCCCACTGATATTCTCACCCAGAACCTCAGCCCAGAACAATGCTTTGCCGCTGTCGAGGAATGTGGCGCTCCGGTCGTCTCGATTCCTGGAGGCGAACCGTTGCTCCATCCTCAGATTGATGCAATTGTCAAAGGACTGATCGAACGCAAAAAATTTGTCTACCTCTGCACAAACGGTCTGTTACTGGAAAAAAGCCTGGACAAATTCGAACCCTCGCCCTACCTCACCTTCAGCGTTCACCTGGATGGGCTGCGGGAATTGCACGACAAATGCGTGGATCGCAAAGGTGTGTTTGATAAAGCCATCAGTGCCATTCGCGCCGCCAAAGCACGCGGATTCCGCGTCACCACCAATACGACTGTCTTCAACGACGCCGACCCCAAGGAAATCCAGGAATTTTTTGACTTCCTCGATAGTCTGGGAACCGATGGCATGATGATTTCGCCGGGCTACAGCTACGAGTGGGCACCGGATCAAGAACATTTCTTGCAACGGCAACAAACCCGCGCCCTGTTCCGGGAAATTTTGTCCCCCTTCAAAGCGGGCAAAAAGAAGTGGAACTTCAACCACAATCCTTTGTTTCTAGACTTCCTTATCGGTGACAAGGATTACGAATGCACGCCCTGGGGCAGTCCCAGCTACAGCGTCCTGGGTTGGCAAAAGCCTTGTTATTTACTGAACGAGGGCCATTACGAAACTTTCCAGGAACTGCTCGATGAAACCGACTGGAGCCAGTACGGTCGCGCTAGCGGCAATCCTCAATGTGCTGACTGTATGGTGCATTGTGGCTACGAACCCACTGCTGCAGTGGATGCAATGCGGTTGGAAAATATCGGCCGCTCCATTAGCACAGTACTCAGCGGTGTAAAGGCGTAATTAGAAAAGTTCTGATTGTTTGGCATCAGTCAGTTTGGCATCGGTCAACAGTGGGGATGAATTGGAGCCTGGAGTTTTCCTCCCCCGGTTCCAATTGATCGATTTATAGCAGCCAACTCAGATCGTCAGGACAGGCACACATTCAAGGGGCGTGCGGAGCGCGCCCCTTGAATGTGTTCTCATAGGATGTTTAAAAAGTACTACGACAAGTAGCACAATACCCCAGATCCCCCTAAATTCCCTTAAAAAGGGAGACCCTTGACCGTAATTCTCTCCTTGAGAAAGGGGACTAGGGGGGGATCCAATACTTTTCAAACATCCTCTGAGCGTTCGCGAGTGCGAATTGCGGGTTTTCCTGAACAACACCCACCCGCTAGAGTCCCAATTGGCGATCGTTTCTGAGCACTCCCCTCAGATTGACACAATAGAAGCGGGACGGAAATGCCCACCCTTGGGAAGTCAGATTCCACATTGAGCAAGGATGAGTTCCAGCTCAGGGTTGTTCGCCTTCAAGTGTATCGGGCTTTTCCACCCGATTGAGAAACGTTCCAATCTTCAAAGGCTTGGGCGGGATAAAAGATGATCTCAAGCGGGCAGCTCGCGCCGCTATTTTAGAAACTGTGGTCGACCGCCCACCCCAGGTTGTCAGAAACCGTCGCGTAGCACCGGTCGCCACAGTGACACCTTTGACCCTCACTCGAACAGTCGCAGGAAACCTAGATTCCGCATCTGGCAAGGACGAGTTCCCAGGTCAAAGGCTCCATTACGTTTCGTTTAGGGTAGCAAAAGTATGAGCGCTATGGAACCCCAAATCGCCTCTGCTGCGGCTCGCTAAACTCAATCGCTGCGGTCGAGAAAACCATCAAACCTCCTGCAGTGCGATTCAACTGAATCATACTGCAGGAGGAACTTTGGTCTGTCTTTCCCCAGATTCAAATAAAATAGCAAGGTTGACTTGACAATCAAGACAGTCGCTACCTATAGACTCTCCCAATAGTTGGATATGCCTTTCAATACCCGCTCTCAGAAACGATTGCGATCGCATCAGATTGTAAAGGGAGTGCAATTGTTAGGAGAGCGCAACCTCATTCATATAGGCAGACCTTCAATCGCCCAACAGGTGAAGGAGGCGGATACCCTGGCATCGATCCAACAACTGATAGGAGAATCCGCAACTGCTGCATCTATTGCATTACCCATCTGGTGACATGCCGCACCCATCAGAGCAGCACAACTCCTAAAAGTGAGGCTTGACAGATCATACATATGAGATCTATGGTAACTTCAGTGTGAGATATATATGTGAGACAAGAGGAATACAGCACTCTAATATCTTTACGCCTGATTGAGCTGACTGTTCTCTAAGCAACCAGGGAGAGAATCATGAAACGTTGACAATTCGCTTGCTTGATGTGGGATACCAGTGTAGTAAGAGCAACTTTTATGGCAATGCCTGTAAATGCTCTTAGCTTTGGCTTTTCATTTGAGAATGCTTTGAATGTCGAGGCAAACGTAACAGATATTGCACGAATATGAAAGGAAAGCACTGGTGCTACAACGAATATAAAAGTGTTTTTAGACACTTTAAATTTTGGGCTTGGTGAGTATATCAGAAACCCTGGCAACAACTCCTAGATCGGGTTGAATAGCGATATCGTTGCCTTTGATTTTCGTTCGTTTGGTAGTCATAATATCTTTCCCGACGTCACAGATGCTGTACTCTTTTTTGATTCAAGTGAGGTGATTGCTGCTTCATTGCGAGCAGGGATGAATTCAGCGCCTAAGTGCATTACGACTGGTAGCAGCGCTCTTACAACCGAAGATATCGACCTGGTTTTTACGCGATTGGACGATGAGGTGGAATCTGCTCCCGAACCCTCCACCCTATTAAGACTGGATACTCTAGCCCTTGCTGGTGGTGTCTTTCTACGACTTCAAAGCAAAACCTGAGCCGCAACGGTCATCATTGCGGCCAGAATACGACTCGTGATTTTCTTTTGAAAACCTTGCTCTGAAAGATTTTCAAGTAATCCAAAGTGATGGTAAATCAGTAGGCTCAATCTTCGTTTCGATGAGTTGAATATAGATGAAGAAGCTAGAAGCTCGATCCAAGAGAAGGTTTGGTTAAAGCCATGACTCTAAGGCTGAAATTATCTCATAGCATGGGTTTTAAGTGTTTTCAAGTTCAAACCTCCCTGCAATAGGGGTAGAGCCAAGCATTTTAGTCGTGCAGAGTAGGGTACCCATGTAACCTGGGAAATCCTACGAGACAAGAATTCTGAGATTGCAAGGGATCCAGCTGCTTTGGGGGTAGATTTTATCCCGGCTGACGTTGATACCCTCTGGAACCCTGTCACTTTCAATGGTGTTCTGTTTGATTTTATTTTGGAGAATGAAAAATGAAAAAACTTGTTGGTGCTAGTTTAGCGATGCTCTCTGTAGCCTTTGGTGGTCATTCCGTCTTGGCTGCCGTTATTAGTAATGGCATTCCTTCAGGAACAATAAACCATTTTTCAGTTGATGTAACTACTGGCGGTGAAAGCAGGACTGCTGACATAACAGCGAATCGCGCTGTCAGTGCAGATACATTTACAGAAGATTTTTTGTTTGATTATTTCACCTACGTTGATGTGGGCAATGGCGGCTTTCGCTTGTCAGGTTCAGCTCCCGTCGGTGATTCAAGTTCTGTTACCAGTTCTGGATCCTTTCTAGGTGCTGCAAATAACGCTATTAACTGGTCTGTAGAGAGTTCGATTAATAGCGGCGAGTCTTTGATGACCAATACTTTCACCTTCACCGCCCAAACAGGAACAATAGGAGACTTGCGACTGTTCCAGTATCTGGATGAAGATATCGAGGCATTCAGTGATGATGTCTTTTTGACTCGGGGGAGTGTGGCTAATGGCGATCTAGAACTCTTTACCATTGACAATACTGAGCTATATGGTGTAAGTCATGGTGGCGCTTATAGTTCAGCTCAAGGGTTAGAGAACTCTTCCTTTGCTGGTTGGGCTGCGGATAACTTTAACGACATAAAGCCGAGACTTGCCGCAGGGACTCAATCTGTTTCTCCGACAGGGCTGGTTGATGCTAGCTTGACGCCCTTTAGTCATCCTGCTTTAGGGGCTGCTTTTGGCCCTAGAGACATTGTTTCTGTACTCGCCTGGGATATCGATCCTGACTCTTCAACTGGAACAATTATCACGACGTTGGGGGGAGTGCCTGATGTGGACCAACTTCCTCCGCCTCGAAATATTCCGGAACCCACTGCCACTGTTGGTCTGTGGGCAATCGGTGCTTTGGGTGCAAGATCGGTCTTGCAACGGCAGAAAAAGCAGGAATCTGAAGCCTAGTTGGCTGCGATTGTTTTGAACGTCAAGGTGTCTTGCGCCATCGCATTAACGACCATCTATCAACATGACTTGGAAGATTATTTTGAAAGCCTGACCTCGCAAGGCTTTCAAAATCACTTCTTTTTTAGTACTAGCACGACGATGGAGCATTTGGCATTTCTGCGGCTGATCTTACCATAGCAGGTACGGGCACAAACCTGGATGGCAGGGAATCAGGTTGGAACGTGCATCTCGATCCCGATCCTGGTGCCACACTCGAATCCTATGCCCTTCTTGGACTGGGTACTCTGGCTCTCGCAGGCACCTTCCTAAAATATCAATGCAAAACCTGAACGCTTATTATGGCCATTGCAGCCAAAGATAGATTCTTTCGAGACAATGCTTCAAGGCTGCGATCGCACAACTTTCCGTAATGCCAGTCTCAGTCAATGAAGGGATGAGTTGGGACCTGGGGCCGAAGACTCCAGGCCCCAACACGATTTAGAAAGTTAGCCCCCCCTCCGGGGGACTAACCTCGCACGAAAAAATGGGGCTTAGCGCCCCCATCGGAGGCGCTAACCTTTTAAGTTGTGTCCCTAGTCGTGTTCCCATTCATCCTGAATCAAGGATCGACGGTGTCATGCTCGTCATTTTGCTGTACGCAAGACAGAGCTAACTCTCCTGTCACGAATCAGGTAGAATGTTCCGAACTGTTTTCACTGGCAGCCTGGACTGCTCAAGATCTAAAAAAGGGAGCATATTGAATGAAACTTGGCTCTGACGCCCATAAAGCCTTGTTCTGCAGCAGCTTTGTTGATAGCCACCTGAATTACGAGCCAGAAACTCTTCCCTGGCCAGATTTGGAGGGTATGTATCTGGAACGTCTGCGCGGTATTCCGTTTTGGCAAGAAGCTCGGGCCACCGAGCAACGGGCGGGCAAAATGGTGACTGCCTTTGCGGAAACGGTCAGCGATCCAGTGCTGCGGCAGGCGATCGCATTGCAAGGACAAGAGGAAACCCGTCACGGTCGCTTAATCGACACTCTGATCCGCGTCTACGACATTGATGTTCCAGAGCGGCCTTTGAACCCATTACCGGCCAATATTCAGAATGGGTTCAAAGATTTTGGCTTTGAGGAATGTTTAGATTCCTTCTTCGCCTTCGGATTGTTCGCCATTGCTCGGGAAGTGAATTTTTTCCCCGACACCATCTTCCAGATCTTCGATCCGATCCTGGATGAAGAAGCCCGTCACATCGTTTTCTTTGTCAACTGGTTCACTTACCTGCAGGTGCAGGGTGGCCCTCTCGTCAACCTCTTTCGCCCTATTTCCACCCTGCGACACTACAGTAGTGCTCTGGAAAACCTGATCTCCATGTTTCGCACGTCCGATGCCAGCAGCGTTGGCTTCACCGCCAAAGGAGCCAGCAGCTTCACCAGCAACCTGACTCCAGAGCGCTTTGTCTCTGTCTGTTTGCGAGAAAACACCAGACGCATGAGCCAGTTTGACGAGCGCCTGCTGCGACCGACTCTGATTCCCACCTTGTCTGCCATCGCCTTGAAAGTCTTGCAATTGCGGCCCAAGAAGAAGCCCAAGTCCATGGAGACTCCGACTCTGGGTCAGGGTTGATGGATTTGGCGCAGTCAGGGAAGAACAGCACCGTACCGGGAGGAGATCTGAATCAGGCTGCTGCTACCGCTCCTGTTGCAACCCTTCTGGTTCCCCAGGGTGCAGAATATCGCGCAGTCTGCGATGGGTTGCGACGGGTGGCGATCGCTCCTGCCGTGGTGCCGATTCCAGCAGGGCTGCAGCCTGTGGCCCAGTTTCTCGCTGACCCGGTTCCGGCCAACGGGCACCCAGCAACAGCACGAGCAACAGCATTGCCAACTGGCTCTCAAGCGGCAGTGCTGTTGCTGGGATTGTGCGGCAGTCTTACCCCAGACCTGGCAGTGGGGGATATCGTTCTTTATCAGAGCTGCATGCATGCGATCGCAAACTCCCCGCAGACAGACACTCCCCCTCGGATGACCTGCGATCCAGCCCTGACGGATTGGATCTCTCACCAGCTTCAGGGTTGTGCGAAGCAAGTCAGAGGAATAAGCTGCGATCGCGTCCTCTGTACTGCTCGCGAAAAACAGCAGCTCGGTCAACAATTCAGGGCCGCAGTCGTCGATATGGAAGGCTCAGCTGTTCTGCAACACTTCAACCAGCTGGATATCCCCACCGCCATCCTCCGCATCGTCAGTGACGACTGCCATCAGGATCTGCCCGACCTATCCGCCGCCTTCAGTTCCTCCGGGCAACTCCAGCCCTTCCCCCTGGCGCGGGCCATGGCGCGCCAGCCCCAGGCGGCCTTGCGACTGATTCGCGGCTCGTTACAAGCACTTGCCCAACTCAAGGCTGTGACAGCAACTCTTTTTTGCTGAAGGCGAGAAATTCCTGTAGCAAAGGACAACTGCGATCGCACCCCCAATCTCGTCCCTCAACAGACAAAAAGAGATCTCATGAATGTCATCACATGACTTGGAAGGTTCGCACCCCCGAAGGGGGCGCTAATCCTCATTTCTTCGTGCCAGAACGAAAAAATAGGTTATTTTGAAAATCTTGTTCCACAAGACTTTCAAAATAACCTTCCCAGTCGTGTTTATCATGGATGCGGGTCTGCTCCTGAGAGCGAGCTTGAATTCCCCTCAATACTGAAACCATCCCTGGCAATCTGGAGTCTAATTTGTGTCACAATCGTGGTATTGGGCACAATCGTTGCTATTTTAATAACTATATAGTGTCAGCAAGCACTCTCAAGATAGAGGGAGCAACGAGGGGACAGTCTGACAATAGGTTGGCTGTTGCTGAATTTCTCGGTCTGTTGGCCGCTCTGTCAATATCAGGGTTAGCACTGCTCGCGATTTCAATGGGTTGGCTTGTTTCTGCTAAAAACCAGAAAAACGATATATGACAACAGTTTTGCAGTCTTCGAAAGAGGCATTCTCAGAAGCGGCCGCTCTCTGGAATTTGACGCAGCTTTACGAAGATTTACGAAAAGTCAGAGGAAAAAAGATTCAAGATGGCGTACAACCTTTCTTGAAGGGAGTGCTGTGTCGATGCAGCCCGGCTGAGATTGCAGAACAGCTGGGCTATAGCAACAGAACTGTTAGCGTCGCTCTGTCGAGAGGAGTTTACCCCTATGTAAAAGATCTGTGCCAGGTTCCTGAGGACCAAAAGATCAGCTGGAATGACATCCCTAAGTTATTGGAAAAAGCAGGCTATCTGAAGACGGTTACGACCCTGTTGGGCACGGCCCAATCAATGTCTCAGCATCTGCAAACGTTGGAGACTGACTTGAACCCGTCACAGGTGCAGAATGCGATCGCATCTTTAGATAGCGTCAGAGAGTTTTGGGAAAGCTCCTTGAGCGCAGGGGAATCGATCTCAATCCAGGGTTCCCTCTCTATCCTGGCCCCCATGTTGATTGGCCCGCCAAAATTGAAGCGCGAAATCCATCGCGCCTACCGACGAGCAGTGCCTCCAGATCAGCTGCAAGAGCATCGCACCCGAGTAGATTCGCTATTGGCTTTCACCGCTGGGCAAATGGTCTGGCATCTAGAGTTGGAAAATACCCGCTGGATCTATCTTGGCTTTTACCACAGCATCGTTCGGAACTCTATCCCAGTCTTTGTGGCAAAAGATTACTACACCAGACACGTTGCTGACTGCTTCACTTTTAACAGCGATCGGATCAGCTACGTTATAGAAGCGACAATCAACGGCATCGTGCAACCGCTGCCAGACAGTTTTATTCGCCAGTTCATCGAAAGCAATCAGCTCGAAGACTATATCCGACCAGAGATTCTGGCTTCTGGCAGAGAGCTGTTTGGACTCTTCGTGGATGGACACGGGACCCAGATCAAGTGCTGTGGCGCATCCAGATATCTGGATGGGGACATTTGGATCGCCCTCGAACATGAGAACAAACAATTTTTTGTCAGCCGCTTTGTCGATCTTTCCGATTCAGAAGATGTCCAGCGGGAAGCCAAAGCACTAATTGGTGATGCTGAAGAGTACCTCAAACAAGGGGCGAGAATTATCTGTCGCTTTGATAATGACGAAAGCCTCTTTGTCGGTTATCACCCGCCCCGCCCCAGTGACTTCATCAAACGGTTCACTGAGCGGTAGTTGGACTGGCAGGAGCATTTGCACAAAAACTGTCAAAACCCCAGTCGTTCGCAAACAACCGGGGCCTGGCATGATTGAGATGCACCCTTGATAACTATTGATAGCCCATCATAGGCGCTTGACCGGATAAACCGCTATGGGGTGATACTGCTATGGAGCGATACCCCTCACCAACAAAAAGCCAACTGGGAAACAGCGATTGGGTTGCCCTACCAGGGGTTGATTAGGATGGGGACGGGACAGTTTCAGAATGACTCATCGGCACAATTATGGCCTCCCCAGTTTTGTAACGATCTCCCAGAGATGTTGCATGGTTTTCTCTAGCGAGCTGAGTCGTCGTATCAGCGAGCGAATTGATTCAAGATATGTCTTACCCAGATAAGCCGCGATCGCAATTGCGATCGTCTGAGGCTGATTGTTTCCCAGGAAGTGCCCGCTGCGATCGCACTCTGCCTGCAGCTACCGATCGATTCTGCCCCCAACGGATTGTTTGACCGTTGTCGCTCGCCCATTGTTGGGGTAATTGAAGCGAGCATTGCATGGGCGCAGCAAAGTCTGCTTCATTGAGGATGCCTGGATTTTCCCTCATCCACGCCAGTGCTTCAGCTCTGAGAATGGGATCGCCGGAGGCCAGAAACTGCCTCATCTGCTGAACCTTGGCCCCGCGATGCGCTGCGGCCTGGGCTTCACGGGTCAGGCGTTGCTCTTCTGCTCGCTGTTCCTTGGCTGCTTGCTTTGCCGCTTGAATTTTGGCGATCGCAGCTCTCACCTGTTCGATCCCGATCGACGCAACATCATCGGTCTCTGCAGCCACCTCAGCATCAGTCTCCGCAAGCTCCGAATCTCTGGAAAGCTTATTCAGCAAGGAGTTACACCCTGTCGCAGCTAAATCCGGTGAAGGCAAGTAGCCTAATTCCTTGTCGGCTGGGCTGTTACACCCTTTTGGAAGTAATAAGTTTGCTGGACTCCCTGGGCTGGATGCCTCCTCAAGGCAATCCAGCCCAGAAGTTTTGTTAGAAGCGGGGGAGTCTGAGGGGGTTTTCCACAGGTGTTCAGGATGCCATAAATCCAGGTTGGCGTAGAGAGTCTTGCCGCTAATTCCATAGCTGGCCAGGGCTTTGAAACGCGCAGTTGTGGTAGCTGGCAGCATTCCCCGATCGAGCTGGTCGGCGATCGCGGCGCGGATACGATCTCTGGCGGCTTCTGCTTGTCGCTCGTTCCAGGTGGGCCCATCATCTCCTGCGGTTTTGTCCGGACTTTTCCTGCCGTAGTGAAAGTATCTTGCGCAGCCTTCAACCGATCGCGCCCATTCGTTGGCTCGCTTTTCAATTTCATCCTGGTGGCCGCAGAATTCTTCGTAGCCAGGGAGGACTGTGGCTATGGCGATGATGTCATTAATGAGGGCCTGTCCCTCTAGTGGGTCTTCAGCGTAGAGAATGTGCCCGAAGATATAACTGCGCATGGCGATTCTGCCGATGATATGGTTGGTTTGGTGCGGGCCGGTCCAGCCTAGCTCGATTTCGGCGTTAAGGTCATTCAAAAATTTATCGGCTTTGGTGGTAATACGGTAGCGAACGCGACGGGATTGTTTCAGCAACAGCTCCAGGGTTGCTGCGTTGATATCGTTTTTTGCCTGGCCGAGCTGCCATTGGCTGACGAAGCGCTCCTGGCTGCTCCAGATCGGTTCGAGGCCGTCATTCAACAGGTAGGAACCCGCTTGCATGGGCAGCCGATGGGCGTTGTATAGGGTCGGTACTCCTTCGGGCAGGTAGGGTTTGAGGTTGGGAAACACTTCGAGCTGCCCCGGCGCGATTTTGAATCCCTGATTTTCGAGTAGGGTGGTGACTGCTGCTGCGATCTTCCAGGAGAATTGCGCTTCTTCAAAGGGGAAGTAAAGATGGAGACCTTTGCTGTAGCTTGAGGTGCAGATAATGGCGCGGACCAGGCCCAGCGGTTCGAGGGCTTCCTGCATGCGTTGGCAGGCGAAGGGATCCTGCCAGGGGTGGTAGGGACTGTCGATGTCGATATCGAGCATGCAGTAGTGGGTGAGTTTGCCGAAGCGCACGCCATAGAGGTAGGAACCCTGGCGGATCAGGCGATCGGACAAGGGGTGTCGCCGTTCGGTGCTCCAGTCTGGCTTTTCTCCGGGGACCGGGTGTTCGGCCTGGATGTAGTCATAGCGATGGGGCCATAGCGACAAGAATTCATCGTCCCACTCCTGGATGTAGGTGGGTTGCGGTACAGAAGTGCTTGATATCACAGTTCTCTATCCCAATGTGTTGCGGTGGGATGGAGGATGGATTGATGGGGTCAGCCACTGGCTCGCCTCATCCATGCTCTATCCCCTGTGTCGTGGTGTGGGGTTGGGATAGCGCGTTGTATGAAGCAGAAATTGCGTCTTTTTCAAAGGTTGCGAAAAAGCGCCTTTTCCATGTAAAATAGACATACAAATACTGTGGGCGATCTAACTTTAGGCTGCCAAACCGGACCGTTAGAGTCGTCCTCTATCCCGAAAAGGTAAATATACCCTTAATCAATTGCCCCCGCTGGCTTCAACAGTGGGGTCTTTTGATTAGGGCTTTGGGTTGTTCATGGGAATCACCCCCCGGTGTTTGAGTTTTGTTGCGCTGATTCTGGATGGAGTAACACGATCGAGTACAGCGTGTCTTCCAGAATTGACTTAAGATTCCACTAGTAAAAATATACTAGCTGATATTGCCCTTTGCTAGTGGCGATTGCTATCCCTGGTCTTTCTGACTGAGGGTACTTTTCTCGCTTTCAAGCATATCCAGATATTCCTGCAGCAAAATCCTTACTTTTTTGGTAAGGGATTGCTCTTTCCACAACACATCGGAGCGCACCGTTTCTATGCGCTCTCTGATGTCTGACAGGTTGACGGATACGCGATCTTGCTTGGGCATGTAATCAAGTTTAGCTCCGATCGGCAAAAAAGTGTATCTTGCACCATGATTGATTGCTTTGGTGCAAATAGATCGATCGGACAAGCCAATCTCTAGCCCCCTCTGTTGCTATTGCTTGATGGCTGGGATCCTGGATCGCGGTTTTCTCGCGATCGCACCGATCGAGGCCCAGTTGAAGGAGTAGTGACGTTGGTTGGGCAAATCCCATCACGGAGATCAACTTAGTCAACTTCAATACTCCAAATATAAAGGACACGGTCGGAGTCTGGCGCTGACAGATTCAGAATTGGCGGTGCTGTTTTTGGCGGCGGGTTCCTGAGCAGTCGCGATCGGCTGCTATTTGCTCTGTTTGTATACCAGCTGTCGTATTTCCGAAGCCTGTCAGTTGGAGCAGGCAGATGGGTATGACTGGAATCTGATGTAATCTTAGAAGACGACAGAAAAGCCGTATTGGTTGATTTTAGACCAGAATTGCTGCCATCTTCCTTTGGTATAACTGAGGGTTCTCAAGCTCAAGACCACCGCCGCCCCAACCTCCTTCCATTGCATTCCCGGCCCGCATAAGCGACTTTTGACAATCACCTTGCAGCCCGCTTCGGTGACCCCCGATCCAATCGGCAGCTGTTGGGCTATCGCCTCAGCATAATGCATTTGATGATGATGGTTCTGAAAATACCTCACAGCTGCTTGGAGTTGCCCCTGCCTGGAAATACTCAAGTGGCTCGACTCAATCGCTTCCATTTCTCTGAGATAGTTCTGGGCTGCTCCCGGCTCATGTTTTAAACCATGACAGTGCTCCTCTAACCAGGCGTCTCGTTTTTTAGCACTGCGAGGATGGAGGATTTTGGCCACGGTGGTGAGATATTGACTGCCATGGTAAAAGTCAAGCACTTGGGTATCGGTGCGAGGGGTGAGAAAGTCCCAATTTTCGGGGGCACCATCGGCTAACCCTTGAAAGTGAGCCGTGGGGAACAGGTGGCGAACATGGTCAACTTCTCTCTCCATTCGGGCCAAAAAGGTTTCCCGTCCGTATTCAGGGCTGGCTGCAATATAGGTGGTATGCTGTCGCTCTCCCTGGGCGTCATACAAGCTAATGGTTCCGACCATTGCTTCTCGATAGCGATCTTCATACATCAGCATACAGGTGCCATCTAAGCCGATACTGACGGTTTCGATCGCCACTGACAGCTTCGGGGTCTTGTAGTGCCAGCTTTCTTCTTGGCTCAGGGCAATTGTGCCAACGGTTTCAGCGACATTCTGGACAAACGCAAGCAGAACCACTCGACCATGATTTTCTTTGAGGTCTTCAACCCCCCGTCTACTACTCATCTCAGAATACTTGTGGCTAATTTGTTTGGCAAAACGAGGGGTTGAGGTGCCGATGATGCGGGCGTCCTGCTCCAGGGGACAAAAGGTCGTGCCCCCTTGACTAGTCTGATAAACATGACGCTCAATCGGCACTTTTCCATAGGGACTCTGATAGGTTTTAGGTTGACGACCTTTGCTAGTCCACACCGAGTGACCGATTTCGATGGGGGAGCCATCTGTGTCCTAATGTTCCAGGACTTTAGCAGTGGCTAGCATCCCGGCTTCGTTCAGTTGTGCCTGAATGCTTTCTTCGGTGGCCAGCATAGACTGCTCGAAAGTAATAGTGATTTGGATCGTCACAGCCTGTTCATCACTGCAGATAATTGCTGCGCTCACCTATCTGGACTAGCGGGGGCATTCGCGCAGAAAGTTACGGTTTTGAGAGCTAAAAAAGACGACTGACAAAGGGTTTATCTAGTTTTGATTTTTAGACGGGTTTTCT
>JGI12316J14372_10000471_pt1 | contig 75824 bp, 68 predicted proteins | sample MarCyaLeptolynsp_FD_14372 | JGI IMG/M metagenome (IMG submission 14372)
CAAATTAATCGTCGTTGGATAAGGGATTCCCGAAAAGGTCAACGAGCTATGGAGCTTGCCTTATCTACCTTTGAGTCCTCTTTGTCTCCCGGCTAGGTTGCTGCCACCAAGATTTGTAGTTAAGTTTCTGCGCTAAATTAAATCGTTTAACTAAGGATTCAAAAAGAGCATTGTACCAATCTGCATGGGTGACATTATCCTTGCCAATGCCTTCCAAACTAACGGTAACGCAGGCGTATTGCTGTCTTTCTAATCGCTTTTTCGTTCGCAACATCAAGCTCGACTTTCCCATTTGACGAGCATTGAGAACGTAGCAATATTGCCCTGCGTTTAATTTTTCCCAGAGGTCGCGGTCGGCCTGACGGGTGATGTAGGTGGGGTGATCGGCGCGCAGACTGCCCCCGTATTGGTAATTGTAAGTAGAAGTGCTGTTCATGATGCTTTCTCCAAGCGATCGCGGAAATACTGTCGATACAACTCGCAACGCGGACTCGCCCCGTCCTTGCCTAACTCAATTAGTCCCATACTGTGGAGCTTAAAGGCAATTTCGCTGGAGTCAATAGGTAAAGGTTGGGGGTGAGCGACAATTTGTGCCATCGCCTGGGTTAATTCGGGGTGCTTGGTTAGATTTTCCCAGAGGCGTTGTAGGGGGGTGTAATAAATTCCAGCGGGGGTTGTGGCCATGCTTAAGACCTCCTCCACCGAGATGTGTTGCAAGCTCATTTTATTCATCGCCAGCGCTACCAAGGTGGGATGTCCGCCAACCCGATCCATCAAAATTTTGCCCTCAACCTCGGTATCCCAAGCAAGGTCGTGACGTTGAGCTAAATCTCGGACTTGTTCGGGGGCGAACTCTGGGAGTTCCACCGACAGTCCGACGTTAAAGGGAGAACGGTTAACGTCAATGGGAATGTAGCCTTCGGTGGAGTAGGCCATCACCAGGCGAAATTTGTTCCAAATATCGTAACTCTTGGCTTCCTCGTGCCAACTGCGGAGCATACTGAGAAATTCGACGGCGATCGCGTGGGGAAAGAGGCGATCGACCACGTCCAAACCGAGGATCAAGGGCGTGTCGAGGTTGGGTAAAATGTAGTCTTCAAAATAGTCTTTGCATAGATAGTTGTTGGCGCGACTTTGACCGAAGTGTTCGGAGGGACGGGTGGCGAGTTTGAGCCCGCGACAGACGCGCTCGCAAAACCAGCGCAGAAAACTGTCGAGATCGTCGAGTTCGTTTCGCAAGTGCTTTAAGTTCAAATAGACTTGGCGATAACCGCGATCTGTTGCTTGTCGCAAAATGCGAGTTAAAAGGAAGGTTTTCCCCATCCCTTGAGGCGCTTTGATCCGCAGCAATGCGCCTGGCTGACGGATTTCTTGGTAGCAGCGTTCTTCGATCGGGGGGCGCTCAATGTAGTAGCGATCGGAGGAGCGTAGTGCTGGGGTAGGAGTTAGACTCTCGCCAAATTCGGCAATTTCGTCGGCGTTTAACCCCAAGCGATCGCAAATTTTAATGAAATTTTCGCAGCTAATGGGATAACAGTTGAAAAATTTTCGGACGGTATCGAGGGAGAGCAACAACTCATCGGCCAGATCGCGCTGGCGCGGAAAGCGATTGCGAACAAGAACTGCTCTAGCTTTGTCTCGGAACTGTTCGGCAACTCTCAAAGCTCGGGGCATCGCTGACTGCTGTGAAGGGATGGAAATCAGGATCAATCATAGAATTTTTCTCTGTTAGCAGACAAGCAAGATTCGTGGCGCGATCGCGGCTAGGCTTTCGTTGAGGGGGGAATGGTAGGATTGTCCTTCCGAGTCAGAGAACTTTACGGGGGAGAGGGGGAGATTGCGATGGCGTTTTATTTTGCGACAGTTGCTCGCGGCCTGGAGGAGATTGCTGCGAGCGAACTCGAAGGGTTGGGGGCCGCAGAGGTTCGTCCTGACTTCGCTGGCGTGCATTTTGCGGGCGATCGCGCTCTGCTCTACCGTGTTAACCTTTGGGCCAGAACGATTTTCCGCGTTCTCATGCCCATCGAAGAATTCCACTGCGCTCATGCCAAACAGCTCTATACTCAGGTGCGAAATATTCCTTGGGAAGAGTACTTATCCCCAGACGATACCCTAGCGGTGACCTGCACGGGGGGCAATCGCAACCTCAACCACACTCACTTCACAGCGCTGCAAGTGAAAAATGCGATTGTCGATCGCCAGCGCGATCGCGAGGGATGGCGGTCGAGCGTGGACGTACAAAGTCCGGACTTGCTCGTCAACGCCCACATCTATCGCAACCGCTGCATCCTCAGCTTAGATAGCTCTGGGGACAGCTTGCATCGGCGGGGCTATCGTCCGGCGGTGGGGACTGCTCCCCTGAAAGAAACTCTGGCTGCAGCCCTGCTAGCGGTCGCAGAATGGACTCCCGATCTGCCCTTCCTCGACCCCCTGTGCGGTTCGGGAACGCTTCCCCTAGAGGCCGGTTTAAAAGCCCTCAATGTTGCGCCGGGACTCTTTCGCAATCGCTTCGGATTTGAAAGTTGGCACGATTTTGACCCCAACCTGTGGCAGCAGTTGCGACAAGAGGCCCAAGCGCGCCAACTGTCCGCCCTTCCCGCCCCGATTTTTGGGAGCGATCGCGACTCTCAAGTTCTCGCACAGGCGCAGGCCAACGCTCGCAAGTGCAACCTAGAGCAACATCTTCAGTTTGCGATCGCCGAACTCTCTCAACTCGAGGCCCCCGCCGACAGCGGTATCATTATTTGCAACCCCCCCTACGGCAAGCGCCTCGGCGAGACTCAGCAGCTCGCCGCACTCTACAAACTTCTCGGCGATACCTTTAAGCAGCGCTTCAAAGGGTGGACGGCTTACATCCTGACAGGCAGCAAAGAACTGAGCAAGCGCGTCGGACTCAAAGCATCTCGCCGCTTTCCGGTCAGCAATGGTTCTATTCCCTGTACTTTGCTTAAATACGAACTCTATTAAGTGAGTTCAGGCAATAGGCAATAGGGAACAGGCAATAGAGCTGATAGCTTATAGATGATTAATGTTATGCCATCACGCAATACTGCCGCGCTTTCGGGCCTCTTTGTAAGAAACTCCCACATTTCGCAGTCCCGCGCGAATCATTTGCCGTTCGAGAAGGGCAAAAAAACGAGCGCGATCGCCGCCTCGAACAACCGCTTGGTTGTGAGATTCTGCCAGGCCGACAGGATAGCCGTAACCTTTGCGGACTTGTCCGAGCATAATACTCAAACTTCTGTCGAACAACGCTGAATTTTCGGCGACCCATTGAGGGATTTCGATCCGAGCAATTTCAGTCCCAACGTGGACGTAACAAAAATAGGTTCGCAGCGGTTCGGGATATAAATCGAGGATTTTGGCCGAACTTTGCCACAGGGGGCCGCGCTGGCCGGGCTGTAAGATGCTACCCCAGAGCGTTGTATCGCGCAGCGGATCGATAACCTGACAGGGAAGGCGCTTGAGGTTTGCTTCGCAGTGGGTTTGACAGTTAGGCGTTTCGTGGGGACAAGCTTGCAAGCGAAAAAAATTCGTCGCCTCCCCGCTGCGAGAGGCGCTCAAATAGCCCATAACCGGGATCTGGGTTTGGCGCAGTTCTTCCCAGGCGGTCAAGATCGGCGGGAGGAGGAGATCGCGCGCGGCGGCTGGCAGGCCTTCCAAAAACCAGTAGGTGAGGGAACCATCCGCGATCGCCAAGTTGGGCGTTTCCTGGTGCGCGCCGGGAGGGTTCACCCAGCGACAGGCCATTTCCGCCAAAGATGTGGCTTCAGAGACCGTTCGCCGATACCCCATCCATTCCTCCGTGCGAATGCCCCACTGCTTTGACACGTAGAGATCTTCAGGCTTGTAAAACACTTCTGGCAAGCTGTCGAGGAGGGGGTGCAAGCTTTGCCCGTAGTGCAGCATCACGCGCCCAATATTAACCAGATAGCAATAGGCAATTTCGTGGTGAGAGGGCGCAATTTGCGAGCCGTCGGTGGCGAAAACGGTGTGTTGGGCGGGCGGTGCGGGCAGATCGATGCAAGTGTCGAGAGGTTCAACCGGGGTCGCCGCTGCGAAAATGAGGCGCTCGCGCCACTGTTTTTGTGCTTCCACCAAGTCTCTTTGCTTTGCTTGCGCTTGTTCGAGGAGTTTCCGGGCCAGTTCGAGGCGCTGGCGACTAGCATTGGCCTCAACTTGTAAGTGCTGGCTCATACCGGGAAGTTGTCCGGCGAGTTTCGCAAGATCGAGCATAGACTTTGATGCAGAGTACAAAAGTTCTTTATATCCTAACGCCAGATCCAAACCTCGATAGCGTCGGGAGGAGAGATTGAACTGAAACTGGCATCGCATTGTATTCTTGTACCAAATCCATGTCTGAATCGCACAAATCTACACAATAGGAATTCCAGGCCATGCTAAAACCGATTCGTCTGCGCTCCACTGCCGTATTCGCGATCGCCGTCCTCACCCTCACAGCCGGCTGCGACCAAATTAGCGGCTTAATGGGGGGTGGAGAAGACGCAGAAGTGGTCGAAGAAGCACCCGCATCTCCCGCACCAGATGCCGCACCCGTCTCGGACAACCCCTTCCGAGATGCAGTGAATGCGGCTACGAACGCGGCTAACCTCGCTCAGACCGCTAAGACACCAGAAGAGTGGCAAGCCGTCGCTAAAGAGTGGAAAACGGCAATTGACCTGATGAAAGCCGTTCCCGAAGGCGATGCCAATCGCGAAGTCGCCCAACAAAAAGCGACAGAATATCAAAAGAATTTAGACTACGCCACGCAGAATGCTGGCAGTTAGAATCGGGCATGGTTGAGCCAATAGACCTTTGACGTTATTCCAGTTGGTGCGTTCATCCCAGATGAGGTATTCGAGTTCAGCGAATTGGAGGTTAGCATCTTCGAGGTTAACCTCTTTGAGGTCAGCTTGTGTCAGTTTTACACGACTTAAATTGGCATCTTCAAGAGAAATCTTCCACCAATTTAAAGTTTCAAGCGCCTCATTTCCAGTTATACGTCTTTCGTTTCCATTGAGCGACTGAAGTTCTTTGGAAATCCTCTAAGGAATAGCACTCAAATCTTAAAAACTCCTCTGTATTGTCAAATGCCACCTCAGCCAGACGAACAAAATTCCCAAAGAGAAGATGCTTTTGCATTTCGACTAGAAATGCTCCAAAAGGAACTTGATTTTATAGATAGCTCTATTCGCAAAATTGATGACATTGGCAATAGCATCAAAAATTGGGCAATCCTTTCGTGGACTGGGGCAATTGCTTTAATATTAGGCAAGCCCGAACTATATAGATACGTTGTCTTCTCGGCTATCCCTCCCTTATTGTTTATGATGCTAGATGCTCATTGGCGAAAGGTTCAAAGGCATTTTATCTATCGTCAGGAGACAATTAGTGATTTTCTAAACAGCTCTAAGTTTGATGAAGCGTTCCAGACTCGTAAGCTCAAATTCCAGATTTTGGACCCACTTGCCCGTAAATATAAACATCACGCTGATTTCAATCAATACGTTTCCATCCGTCAGATTCTTGTTTTTCCGACTGTATCTCTTATCTATGTTGGCTTGGCAATTTTAAGCGTTGTAATTGCTATACTGCTTTACTTCATTCCTCCCAAAATACACGAGGTTAATATACCTTCCCAAATCTCATCTCAAGTCGCACATACTTCAAAATCTGCTCATCCATAAAACTCGAACGATTTAATGTTTAGAAATTTTCGCTCTCCCCCCCCAAACCGTAACTGGAAGCCGATTATCAAGCAGTTTGAACGCGCGATCAGCAAAGATGGCGTTGTGCGACGCAAAGACGAACTCCTAACCTACGAGTGCGACGGCCTGCAAGCCTATCGCCAGCGTCCTGCTGTGGTCGTTCTTCCTCGCACCACTGAAGAGGTAGCAGCGGCCGTCAAAATTTGCCACGACAACGATATTCCTTGGGTTGCGAGAGGAGCGGGGACGGGACTGTCCGGCGGTGCTTTACCTGTCGAAAACTGCGTCCTGATCGTGACAGCACGCATGAAGCGCATTCTCAGCGTCGATCTCGAAAATCAACAAGTTGTCGTTCAACCCGGAGTCATTAATAACTGGGTGACTCAGGCGGTTAGTGGGGCGGGGTTCTACTACGCACCCGACCCTTCCAGCCAAATTATCTGCTCCATTGGCGGCAATGTCGCAGAAAACTCCGGCGGCGTTCACTGTCTCAAATATGGCGTTACGACCAACCACGTCTTGGGCTTAAAAATCGTCGTCCCCGACGGCTCCATCGTCGATATTGGCGGCCCGGTGCGAGAAATGCCCGGATACGACCTCACCGGAGTTTTTGTCGGCTCGGAAGGAACCCTCGGCCTGGCTACAGAAGTGAGGCTCCGCATCCTCAAAACCCCGGAAGCCATCTGTGTCTTGCTCGCCGATTTTGCGACGGTGGAAGCTGCAGGAGAGGCGGTCGCAGCGATTATTGGGGCGGGAATTATTCCGGCGGGAATGGAAATTATGGACAACCTCAGCATTAATGCGGTGGAAGATGTGGTCGCGACGGGATGCTATCCGCGCGATGCGGAGGCGGTTTTATTAGTCGAGCTGGATGGCTTGCAGGTTGAGGTGAAGGCAAATAAACGCCGCGTGACGGAAATTTGTATGGAGATCGGGGCGAGAAATATGACCTCAGCGAGCGATCCGGAGACTCGCGCGAAGTTGTGGAAAGGGCGCAAGGCCGCATTCGCAGCAGCCGGCCACATGAGTCGCAACTATTTCGTTCAGGACGGGGTGATTCCCCGCACGAAATTGGCAGCAATTTTGAGGGAGATTGAAGCGTTGAGCGATCGCTCTGGCTACCGCATTGCTAATGTTTTCCATGCGGGCGATGGCAACCTTCACCCTCTGATTCTCTACGATCGCACCGTTGAAGGCGCGTTTGAGGAAGTCGAGCAGGTGGGGGCAGAAATCCTCAAACTCTGCGTCGAAGCGGGGGGAAGCCTTTCGGGAGAACACGGTATCGGTGCGGACAAAAATTGTTATATGCCCCAGATGTTTAACGAAACCGATCTGGAGACGATGAAGTGCGTGCGAGATGCCTTCAACCCAAAAGGTTTGGCAAATCCTGGTAAAGTGTTCCCCACGCCCCGAACCTGTGGCGAAGCGGCTAGCGCCCAGAAATTAGAGCAGTTTAAGGACGCGGAACTGTTTTAAGGGATTTGCGCGAACATTAAGATACCAGCGATGCACCTGCGGCGATCGCCGCGACGCATCCTATGCATCCTATGATTTTTTCCTTTAAGCAAGGCGGGTTTTGAGCGGCAGTTCGGAGTAAAATCCAAGAGCCATCGAGGAAACCCGCCCCTACCGATACGGGTGTCGGCGATCCGCTCTTCACCTCCCAAAAATTCAATGAAGGTTAAACGATTTGTCGCTCAGTTCCTCTCCGTTGTTGGGTGTGTTTTGCTGCTCCATTTCACTCCGTCTGTCGCTCGACTCGCTTCGGCCCAACTGACGAACCCGCCGCAGCGAGCGATCGCGACATCCCCAGAGCAAACGGCCCAACGACTCTATGAAGACGGGCAGTTTTCCCAGGCGGTTCGGGTGCTGGAAGCGGCGATCGCGGACTACGCAGCGAGGGGCAAACTTCGGGGTCAAATCTTGGCGCTGAGGAATTTAGCGCTGGTGCATCTGAAAACGCGCGATTTAGCGCCAGCAAAGCAAGCGATCGCCCAAAGTTTCAATCTCGCAGAGACCTTAGCCGTAGGTGCGGAAAAACAGCGTCTCCTGGCTCAAATATTAGAAGTTGAGGGTCAAGCCAAGTTTGCGTCGGGGGACGAGGCGGGAGCTTTAACCAGTTGGACGGCGGCCGCTGACGCTTACGGGGAACTGGAGGATCTCGACGGCGCGCTCCGCAATCAAATTAATCAAGTTCAGGCTCTACAAGCTGTGGGGTTATACAATCAGGCGGGGAAAAAATTGCAGGCGATCGCGGCCGATCTGGCCCGGCAACCCGATACGCTGCTGAAAGTGAAGGCCCTGCAAAGTTTGGGAGATGTCTTGCGAGTGGCGGGAAAGCTCGCGGATGAGGGAACCGAGCAAGGCTCTCAAAGCGTCCTGCTGGCGAGTTTAGCTCTTGCCGAGAAGTTACAAGACCCGGCAGCGATCGCGTCGGTTCTGATGAGTTTGGGCAACACCGCGCGTTTGGGAAGCGAAGAGAATGCGTCGGAAAATGCCCTGCGCTATTACCGACAAGCGGCGGCCGCATCCCCAACCCCCGAACTGAAAATTCAGGCACAGCTCAACGAACTGAACCTCTTAATCGCTCGCCAGCGTCAGACAGAAGCTCTCGCACTGGTCGAACTGATTCAATCTAACTTAGGGGGACTCGCCCCCAATCGCCAGGCGGCCTACGCTCGCATTAACTTTGCTCAAAATTTGATGCAACTGCCCCCAGACTCCCTAACTCCCCTCCTCTCTCAAACTCAACTGGCCGAGATTCTGGCCGGAGGCGTGCGAACCGCGCGACAGTTGGGCGATCGCCGGGCCGAAGCCTATGCCCTCGGCAGTTTGGGGCAACTCTACCAGCAAAATCAACGCTCTTCAGCGGCCAAACAGGCAACCGAACAAGCTTTAGCCCTAACCGGAGCGATCGCCGCGCCGGATATTGCCTATCAGTGGCAGTGGCAGCTAGCAGAGATCGAGCAGACTCAAGGCAACCGCCAGGGCGCGATCGCCGCCTACTCCCGCGCCGTCAGCAATCTTCAAGCCATCCGCAGCGACCTCATTGCTGTCAGCTCCGACGTGCAATTCTCCTTCCGAGAAAGCGTCGAACCGCTGTATCGCAACTTCGTCGATTTGCTGTTGCAGTCTCAACCCAGCCAGCAGGACTTAATTCGCGCCAGAAACGCGATCGAGGCCCTGCAACTGGCCGAACTCGACAACTTCTTTCGAGAAGCTTGTACCGACGCAAACCCCAAGCAAATCGACCAAATCGATGCCCGAACCGCCGTCTTCTACTCCATCATCTTGCGCGATCGCGTTGCCACCATTCTCGCCCTTCCCGGACAGCCCCTGCGCCACTACAGCAGCTTTGTCCCCCAGCAGGAGGTGAAAACCAATATTGCGCTTCTGCGTCGCGCGATCGCCCTGGGCAGCTTTTCCGATCGCGAGAGCCGCGATCGCGCCATCGAAGCCGCTCGGGCCAACACCCCAAACCCCACCCGTGCAATTGTGAGCGTGCGGGAGCGAGATACCGATCCCGATGCTCCCAACCTTCGCTGGCAAGATACCGCTCAAAATTTATACAACTGGCTCATTGCCCCCGCAGAACACCAGTTGCAGCAAAGCGGCGTTCCCACCCTCGTCTTTGTTCTCGATGGGACGCTCCGCAATCTGCCCATTGCCGCTCTCAAAAACGGCGATCGCTACCTGGTCGAAGACTACGCTCTTGCCATCTCGCCGGGACTGCAACTCCTCGACCCCAAACCGATTCCCCGACAGCAGCTCAGCGTCTTAGCTGCCGGACTGAGCCAAGCACGCAGTGGCTTTAGCGCCCTTCCCAATGTCGAACTGGAATTGGAAGATATTCAAACGACGCTTCCTTCAGAACTGCTCTTCAATCAAGATTTCACCGAAGCGAACTTCAGCCAGCTCACTCGCTCTTCCCCCGCCCCGATCGTCCACCTGGCCACCCACGGCCAATTTAGCTCCAACCCCGAAAATACTTTTATCTTGACCTGGGACGATCGCATCAACCCGAACGAACTCAAAACCCTCCTCAAAGCCGATCCGCGCCAAAACCAACCGATTGAATTGCTCGTTCTGAGTGCTTGCCAAACGGCGAAAGGAGACAGTCGAGCGGCTCTGGGATTGGCGGGCGTGGCCGTGCGAGCGGGTGCGCGGAGTACGCTGGCCTCGCTGTGGTCGGTGAGCGATGAGGCAACGGCCCGGTTAATGACTGACTTTTACCAAGCGTTTGCGAGCGCCGAGGTAACCAAAGCAGAAGCTCTCCGCCAAGCACAGTTGAAACTGTTAGCACAGCCGCAATTTTCCGATCCCTTCTTTTGGGCCGCTTTTGTGCTGGTAGGGAATTGGTTGTAGTGCTTTGTCAATTTTCAATTGACGGGTAAAGCGCCGAGACCCCGCGTCGGCGGAAGACGCAAGGGAATGCTGACAAGCGCAAGAGAACGCTCGACAAGACAGGGGAAGGGTTAAATGACAATTGTTGGCACTGACCGACAATCCCTCATTTCTTCTTTGACAGACCACTAGCCAGACGAGACTCTTTCGGCTTGGGATGACCTCTTTACTGGCTTTTTCAGCAAGCCCTACTGAGATATAAACAAACTTTCAAGTTCACGACAATCCAAGTCAAAAAAGACACTGACTTCTTTTTCGGTGACTATGCACAATTGTCGATCAAAAGTCAAACTTTTATGAATTTTCCAGCTTGTTTTCGCATCGTGAAATAAATCGAGTAACTCTTCAATTGTTGTGAATTTTGTTACTGACCAAGGCCGCCTACTCAATTGCTTAGGAATTCTTGTCATGTTTTTACCAGGAGAAACTTTGATTTGATTAATTAATCCGTTTTTAGACGTAACTTCAATGTCATTATATTTCACAATTTCAAAGGATTTGTTTTTAGCAATTAATTGAGGCTCTCCTAAAATTAAGACGAGATCTTGCAATGATTTTCCAAGCTTGAGAAAACCAATACTACCTGTTTTTAGAAATTCGTTAAAATTGCACATTATAAACTCTTTTTTCTAAATGCACATGACAGAGACTGAAGGGATTGAAGCGACCCATCATGTGGCCGAGCGGGTGCTGCATCCATTGGTGATTTGGCGACGAACTTTTTGGGGTCTAATTCAATGGAGGGAAGTGAATTTGTGGCTCGTTTGATGACGGGGGTGAGGAATCTCCATTCTCGATGTCCTGATTTTGGCAATGTGCTCTTACTCTTCCTCTCTTTTCCCCCCCCTGAATCGTTCTGGAATGCGATCGTGGCGATATTGAGACATTTTATTGACAAGTTGCAATAAAAAGATACTGAAACTGATCGCCATTTTATCCAAAAATTTTAGAGTGGTGGGCATTGCCTACTCTACCTCTCTCTCTACTTGACTAGTCTATTTTTGCTCTTTCAAAAAAATCAAATAAATTAGAACATACTAATTCTATATCTTCTTCAATTAGTTTGTTATTCTTATCAACAGCAATGTGAGGAATACGAACTAATGGGAGATCGATATTTTTGATATTAACAAAATAATAATCTCCTGAGCTATTTAGACATATTCCAACAGGAAGATACCCAATTGATACAGCAGCTATAGCTGGATATGCTTGGGTTGACTCACTGACAGTTTGAGTAGGAGTCATCCATTGCATCTCAACTCCCATTCTAGAAATATCTAGATCTTCAGATAACTCAAAATAGCAACCTATTAGTGGAAAATCAAGTAAGATATCTATAAACCATTCAGGAATTATTGTATTCAAAGCTTTCTTTAAAATCTCAAATTCTCTATTTGTGATTGTTCTACCATTTAATTCGTCGTTCTTACTCGATAGAATCAATCTAATATTTGACTGTACATTTATCATTTGTACCAGAAGTGTTGAATATTCAAATAAACAGGCAAAAAGAAGACCTCTATTTTGGTAAAATGGAAACCTTGAAAAACAAACAAATATTGCTAAGCAAGGCTATCTGATTTTACCCAAATTGTCAAGCAGCATCTGAGTCATCTGCCGACCGATAATTATCCCATTCTCAATTCACAACTGTTTGTCTCTCGCTGGTTGGGCTTTACTTTAGACAAGAGCTTAGAGCTGATTTCTAAAGTCCACCTTAAGGTTCTTGAATCCCTTAGTTTTGGTGGGTTACGGTGAAGACAAAAGTCAATAAGGAGATCTTCACCGAATTGCCGCCTAACCCACCCTACATGAGCGTTTAATCTTTACTTTAGGAATTAGCTCTTAAGTAGTATGCGCGACCTCTTCGAGTGGTTGAATTACCAAGGGATTTCGATAGATATCTCAACCTTCTCGAAAGCCAGCAAAAGTCAAAGTTCCGAAATCTTTAGTCCTATCCTAATATGAATGCGAAAAAGGCTTTATTTACGATCGGTCACTCCAATCGCTCAATTGATGAGTTTGTGGTTCTGCTCAAACAACATCAAATAACGGCTCTCGCTGACGTTCGTTCCCATCCCTACAGCCGTTATTTGCCTCATTTTAGCCAGAAATCGATCGAGCGATCGCTCCAAGATGCTGGAATTACTTATGTTTTTCTCGGTCGAGAATTGGGAGCGCGATCGCCCAATCCGGACTGCTATATCAGCGGCAAGGCTTCATATCAAAAAATTGCACAAACAGAAGAATTTAAAACCGGTTTGGAGCGACTTGACCGAGGTGCAGAGCAATATCGCATTTCCCTCATGTGCGCCGAACAAGACCCCATGACTTGTCATCGTGCGATTTTGATTTGTCAGTACTTGTCGTCTGAAATCTGGTCAATCCAACATATTCTCAAAGATGGAACTTTAGAGTCTCATGGCCAACTCGAAACGCGCTTATTAAAGTTTCACAAATTGGATGAGTCGGCAGCAGAAACTGCAGTTCAATTGAGCCTGTTTAGTTCTTCACAAGAACCTGTTTCGCGTGCAGAACGTTTGCAAAAAGCTTATCAATTGCAGGGCGATCGGATTGCCTACAGTCCGTAAGTATTCAGCTCTTAAAAGGGAATAGGGAATAGGGAATAGGCAATAGTAGAGAGCGATACAAGCATTATTTAGAGAGTATGAGGAATGAGTATTGAGTTTCACTTTTCGTTTCGTTCTGCTATAGAAACATAATGAATCGATGAAAAAAACAATTCTAAAACTACTAACAGGAGGTTTGCCCGATCGCGCCTCTCAACTGACTGAGAATTTAACCTTGGAACGCGCGATCGCGCGCATCGATCGGCTGTTTGGCTGCGATCGCATTCTCGCAGAATTTGATGCCGATCTTACCGTTCCCTACTACACTCAAAGCGAGTTAGGCTATCGCCTCTATCACTCCGTTGAAGATGCCATCCACATGTCATTAAATTTCGACGGTCATTTTCACGCTGAGGGGTACTACGCTCAAGCGAAAGTTGTCGCCGAAGAAATTGAGAAATTGGGTTTGTCTCGGGTTTTAGAACTAGGGTGTGGAAAAGGATTTAACAGTCAATTTTTAGCCGATCGCTTCCCGAAATTTCAGTTTGTTGGCATCGATTTAACGCCGTCACATATTGCGATCGCGAACCAAAAAGCCAGCCATTTATCTAACTTAAAATTTCAAATCGGAGACTTTAATGGCTTGGATTTCCCGCCCCAATCCTTCGATCTTGCGTTCGCTGTTGAGTGTTTGTGTCACGCACCTCAACCTCGCATTGTCTTAGCTGAAATTTTCCGCCTTTTGCGTCCGGGAGGCAAACTCGTTATTTTTGATGGCTATCGCCGAGGAACGCTAGAAAGTTTCCCCCAAGATTTGCAAACGGCAACTCAATTGATTGAAGTTGCCATGGCAGTGCAAGGGGGTTTTTCCGAGCTTGAACATTGGACTGAGATTGCGAAAACAGTTGGATTTTCTGTGGAAAGTCGAGAAGATTTATCCGTCGCCATCCAACCCACGTTGTTGCGCTTGCGATCGCTCTCTGTGAATTTTTTCCAATCTTATTGGCGATCGAAACTGCTCGCTTGGCTGTTACCGAAATACTTGATTAGAAATTCTGTCGCCGGTCTATTAATGCCCTTCGCCGTCGAGGTCGAGCGCGGTTCTCTTGGCTATTATCAACTGATTTTAAAGCGCAAGTGACATCGGAATGACGAGATCCGGTTCGGCCCCACCCTTGCCCCTTCCCCTTTACCCCTTACCCCGACCGAAGGTTTTCTCCCTACTCCCTTCCCCTAGCAAGAGTTTCCGGTTGTTCGCATCTAGTGCTGTCTGCGCCACCAGAAGACGACCAAAAAGACTGCAGACGGTAGAGTAATCGCGATCGCGGCGTTGAGATTGCTAGGGGCGATTGGCACTAGTCTACCGCCGTACTTCACGACGGCGGAAAGGAGAGCAGATCCGATGAAAACTTTGAGGAGAAATCCCAGTTGGCTATCCATTTTGTTCGGCGAGATGAGGTTCCACTGTGTCGGGAGAGGAATGACTTAGAGGCAGTTTGACAATAAATTCCGTTCCTTCTCCGAAAGTTGAAACACAATCCAGTTTACCGCCATGTCGCTCGACCACAATTTTGTGGCTAATGGCAAGTCCTAACCCCGTTCCTTTGCCGATCGGTTTGGTGGTAAAAAAAGGCTCAAAGAGTTGCTGTCGAACCTCTGAAGGCATTCCCGTCCCGCTGTCAATAATCCGGATCGTTGCGGTTGCATCTGCCATTTCCGTGCGAATAATAATTCTTTTGGGGCGATCGCTCATTTCTTCGAGAACGTCGATCGCATTGCCCAGGAGATTCATAAACACTTGGTTCATTTGGGACGGATAGCATTCAACGGGGGGCAGCGTTCCGTAGTCTTTAAGCAGCTCAATCTCAGCCGCTTTGAGACGGTTGTTGAGAATGAGCAAGGTACTTTCAATCCCCTCGTGCAGATCGGTCGCTTCCATCTGTTTCTCGTCCCGGCGAGAGAAGTTACGCAGAGAGAGGACTAATTTTTGGATTCGCTCGGCCCCAACTTCCATCGAGGCGAGGGTTTTAGGAAAGTCGTCGATCAAGAAGTCGAGTTCGATCTCCTCTGCGTAGTCTTGGATTTCCGGCGGACATTGAGGGTAGTGCTTTTGATAGAGGCGAATGAGTTCTAACAAGCTGTTGGCGTACTCTTGCGCGTAGCCGAGGTTACCGCAGATAAACCCGACCGGATTTTTGATTTCGTGGGCAACTCCTGCGATCGACATGCCCAACGCCGACATTTTTTCAGTTTGGATCAGTTGAGCTTGGGTTTGTTTGAGATTTTTGAGCGCTTGCTCTAGTTCGCTGGCCCGTGCTTGGGCGATCGCGGCCGACTGCTGACTTTGCCCGTAAAGTTGTGCCTGTTCGACAGCGATCGCAATTTGGATCGCCACAGCATCGAGCAACTCGATTTCGCGATCGGTCCAATTTCGACTTTTCTGATACTCCTCGCAGACAATAATCCCCGTTTGCCCGGAACGGGTGCGAATGGGAACGGCGAGAATGGCTCGCAACCCCAAAGCTTGCAGGGATTGCCGGCGGGTTCGATCGAGCTGAGTATCGGCGGCCAGGTCGTTGATGCGAAATAAACTTTGTCGGAGGATGCGATCGCCAATTAACTCCACAACCGCAGAACGGTGGGTGCTGCAAAAGCTGGGTGGCGAACCATCGCAAGCTGCAATTTCAAAGGGATGGGACGATTGGGAGGCGCGATACCACCAGAACTGACAGCAGTTAACTTCCAGCAGATTGTGAATTTCCTCCACCGCGATCGCGAGAATCGTTTCCGACTCCAGAGAGTTGCGAATTTGACTGGCGAGGCGCTGTTTGAGAAGTTCTTCGCGTCCTTGCAAGTCTCTAAATCGCGCTTCAGCCGCGAGGAGTTGCTTCTGAGTCTTTCGCAACTGTTTGTTCGACGCGATTAACTCCACCATCAGCGCCTTCATGGCCCGCGTATTTTCTTCAAGCTGACAGCGATCTTGAATGCCTTGGGACACTTGTCCGAGGAGATCGACGATCGGCAGTCGGGCCGGATCTTGCCAAGCTTCAACTCCCAACCAAGGTTGAGGCGCGATCTCGCTCTCAGACTCCCAGACAATTTCAAACTGGCCGGAGGGCAAAACTTGACCGATGCGACACGGTTTGCACAGATGGTGGTTTTTTTCGATGCGAACCCGACCTCCCGGAGCTTCAAACATCAGGCCATAAGACGCTTGGCGAACGCGATCGCTCTCAAAAGAATTGGCTTTTTCCACCGCCTGCTTCCACAGATAAACCTGCGTGTAGGCCGCTTCAATAGGAGCGCTCGTGACCGCATCCGAACCGTAACGCGCTTTAAAATTACGAACGAAGGTTTGGTTGGCAGGAGTTTCTAACGTTTGAAAATAGTGCCACGCCGCATAATGTCCGACCGCGGCCTTCCCGATCTGACGCACTTCCTCCTCTGCCAGACTGGATGCCATGATGGGGATTTCTTGGGACGAAATTCCGGCGGCCTGATACTGCTGGTAAAACGCGATATTACTATCGCCATTCAACGTATTGAAGATAATGTCGGGTTCGACATGTTGAATAAAGGTCAGAATTGAGCTGAAATCTGTGGCTCCCATCGGAACGTACTGTTCTGCCAAACACGCGCCATAATCTCGCTTCAATTGCGATTTAATAATTTGATTAACCGTGCGAGGAAAAACATAGTCCGAACCAATTAAGTAAAATCGGTTGCCGTGATTTTCGAGCAACCAATTCACTGCTGGTTCGATTTGTTGATTGGGACAACTTCCAGTGTAAAAAATATTGCTTGATGCTTCCAAACCTTCGTACTGAAGGGGATACCACAACAGCGCATTCAACTCTTCGACAATCGGGAGAACGGCCTTGCGACAGTTAGAAGTCCAGCAGCCAAAAATTGCCTTTACTTGCCGTTCTTGAAGCAGGTGTTTGGCTTGGCGGGCAAACACTTTGGGATCGGACTCGCCATCGGCGAAAATGGGTTCAATTCTCCGGCCGAGAACCCCCCCCGCCTGGTTGATTTCGGCGATCGCCATCAACGCAGCATTTCTTAAAGACACCTCGCCGATCGCCATTGTCCCGGTGAGGGAATGCAAAATTCCTACAGCCGCGATCGCTTCCGATCGGTCGGCGCGATCGCCATCGCTTTTTTCGCTCATCAACAAAGTTTACGAAGGCTACCGAAATCTATAGCAATTCTATTTGAGTCGCAAATGCACGGAAAAAACGGCAAAGGAAGAGGCAAAACTAAATTTGCCAGCGTTAGGACTGCTATAGTTCTCTATACTAAAAGAAAAGAGAGCAGCCGGATATTAATTTTTGGGCTTGCTTGAAGTCACTGATTTGATTGTCAAAACGACGGAAACTGCTGGCATTTTTACGCCACCTCGATCTCAGAAAATCGAACTCACTTTAATTTTTGCTTGATAAAGCCCACCAGTTGCTGAAGATTCTTTTTCAAACCCTCAATTTCGCCTTGCATTTTATCTACCTGACTTTTGAGCGCTCTCAGTTCTGCTTCCATTGCAGAGGTATCGGCAGCAGAACCGCTCTGGGACGCAGCAGCAGGAGCAGCCGCAACGGGTCGAGAGCGGGCCTTCTTGGTTGCATCCTGAATCGCCTCGATTAATTGCTTTTTCTCAAAAGGTTTGCCAACAAAGGCAAAATATTCAAAAGGTTCGGGTAATTTCTCCGTGACCTCCTCCTTCCGTCCTGACATTAAGACCAAAGGGATAGAGTGCAATTCTGGACTATTTTGGATTTCTTGGTAGACTTCCCAACCGCTCATTTTCGGCAAGAGAAAATCCAGCATAATTAAGTTAGGTTGCTCGGAACGGATTAAGTTCATTCCTTGCAAGCCGTCTTTCGCTTCGATGATAGTGATGTTCCCCTGGGGCAACATATCTTTGACGCGCATTCTAATCACTTTGCTATCATCAATAACCAGAATTTTTTGAGCTGCCACGACTAACTCCTTAAGAAGCGGTAGGAAAAACTAAGTGGGTGGGACGACATTGGGCAATTGGAGAAGTTTCAGAAGATGAAAACGATGGCTGCGCCGACCTGATGGTACGCACTTCCGATAGAAAACTGTCCGCAATGACGCTCTCTAACGATTTTAGCAAGGGCGATCTTGCCGAATTGAACTTACGGAATAAGCGATCTTGCGATTTTAGATTAACTTATCGGTTGGAATTAAAGCAATTGCCCCGAGCGTTCGGGGTACTGCTATGCTCCGATCGCGCGATAGAATTTTGATGCGATCGCCATAAGCTCAAGCCCATTTAAATTGGGATAACTTGGGAGGTTCTACACCCGACACCCCAGACCCCACACCCTTTGGTTCGATCTCGCTCTCTCCGTTTAGAATGACGAACAGCTTAGTGTTACATTGAGGGAAATTTTGGAGAACTGCCATTGGTCTATCCACAAGCAACCGAGCAAGTGCGGCGAGTCGCGTTAGGCGTTGCTCTAATGGTGGTAACAGGCTCTCCAGTTTGGGGACAGACTGCAACCGCTAGCGAGATATCTTTCAACGCTGAAGACAGACTCCCATTCGGGAATTTCCAAAACTCTCAGTTCAATCTACCCTCATCTTCCTCGAACTCCTTCGAGCCAGAAACCCCTATTTTCAAAGCTCAGACGCTCCAAACGGGACGCTGGCAACCTTTCAGACAGCTCCTAGAACAACTCCTCGCGGGTGAGGGAAGAACGGCAGAACTCGAACAAGCTATTCGACTTATCCTTCCGCAACTCGAGCAAATGCTCGACGATGAGGAGAGCGATCTCGATCCGGAAGTCGAGCAAGAATTGAAACGCTTGCGCTCTTTAGTCGAACAGATCTTAGAGAGTGCAGAAGGGACGCTCAACCCCAATCTCCGCGAGCAACTCGCAACGGTTCGACAGTCAATCGTACAGATCCAAACGAACAACAACGACCTGAAATTAGACCCCGAAATTATTGAAAATAGTCCGGTTCTACAACGCTGGCTGCAAGAAATTCCCGATGTACTCGCAGACATTCACAACGATCCGGCTTTTAAAACCCGCGTTCGCCTCGGCTACTCTCAGTACCCCTCGACGAATGAGAAAGGGGGATTCAATGTGGGGGTGGAAGATATTTTAATCGGACGGACGGGACTGACGGCCAGTATTAATTACGATCGCGTTTTTGAGGGCGATCGCCAGACGTTTGGAGCCGATCTTCAATATTACCTGTTCCCCCTTGGCAGCTACGCGAACGTCGCCCCAGTCATCGGTTACCGCAACATTACCACCGACGGCTATTGGACTGACGGCCCGAGCGTTGGCGTGCGGGCCATCTTTCCCCTCTCGCGCACTGGGGCCGCCGATATTACCCTCTCGCAACTTTTTGTTTCCCCCGGAAGCAGGGATGAAGTTGGGATTACAACATTCTCAGTTGGCTACGCCGTTACCCCCAATCTGCGCCTCGCTGCCGATATTCAAAAGCAAAACTCGATCGGAGAAAAAGACAGTCGCGTTGGCCTGGTTCTCGAATGGATGCCTTAAGAGCATGTCAATCGCCGGTTTCCTAGCAATGCAGGTCATCTGTAAGTCAATTAGGAACCCCCCAGCTTTCTTTGTCCAGTTCCAAACGATGGTGAGGGCATCCAAGATACCCTCTTGTTGATTGCCCTCGTCTTGGCGAGAATTTCTCCTTTGATACATTTTTGTCTCATTTGAGTTAATATTGTCTCATGACTGATTCGGCTAATAACTCATCCAAACAGGCAATTCTGCAAGCCGCAGTTAGCATCCTGGCTTGTAACCCAGGAGCATCTCTGAGCGATATTGCGACTCAAGCTGGGGTTGGACGAGCCACTTTGTATCGGTATTTTCCATCTCGCGATGCTCTAGTTCGCGAGCTGGCTCTCGAAGCAATTGAGGCAACCGATCGGGTAACCGCTCGCGTGAGATGCCAAAATCTTTCCCCAGCAGATGCCCTTCTGGCATTTTTAGAAGGCATGGTTCCCTTAGGCGATCGCTTTCACTTCTTAATTTCAGAATCAGTTGCTTATACCGATCCGGAGGTGACCGCGGCCTATGCCCGGCAAATCCAAGAGCTAGATGAATTTGCGAACGCACTCAAACAGGATGGCGCGATCGCCCCAGATATTCCTAATGCCTGGGTAACCGCTGCGATCGATGCCTTGATTTGGGCAGCTTGGTCTTCAGTGCAAACAGGAGATATTGCTCCTAAGGATGCTGCGCTCCTGACTTATCGCACCTTATTCCAGGGTCTTTCAACTTAACCACAACATCAGAAAATTTGCCGATTTGACCGTCCAAAATCGCAGTTTCGTTAGAGCTTTAACCTATGATGCGCAGATATTTAAGGCGATCGCTCCTTCGCGCGATGCTCCTCATTATCATAGTTGTGCTAGTTGCCATGGGTTGCGCGCGACTTAGTTCCGCCCGGGTTATTCCCAACCAGACGCTCGTTCCCACGTACGCTCGAGATATTGCCCCCATCCTCAACGAGAGTTGTGTTGAGTGCCATCATGCGGGCGGGATCGGCCCTTTCGCTTTAACCCATTACGAAGAAGCTCGCTCAAAAGCACATGCGATCGCGGCAGCAACCTCAGACCGATTTATGCCTCCCTGGCGGGCTAAACCTGGATATGGCGGCGAATTTCGCAATGAGAAAATCTTGAGCGAACGACAAATTGCGACTCTCAAAGCTTGGGCCGAAGCTGGCGCTCCCGCTGGGGATTTGACCACTCTAGATCCCCCACCCGCTTTCCCCAATTCTCGGTGGCGATTGGGAGAACCCGATCGCGTGTTTGTAATGCCAGAAGCTTTTGAAGTTCCAGCAACCGGAGATGATATCTATCGCTACTTTGTTCTGGACGGAGTGCTATTAGAAGACAAGACTGTTGTTGCCATTGACTTCCAACCTGGAGATAGTACGGTCGTCCATCACGCTAATTTCTTTATCGATTACGAAGGCCGCGGGCGCAAGTTGGATGCCGACGATCCATTACCCGGATTTTCAACTCAAGAGACTGGCGGCTTCATGGCCTATGACGGTGCTGGGGCGATTGGCGGTTGGGCGCCTGGCGTTGACCCCTATCAATTGCCGCCAGAGATTGGCATGTACTTACAAAAAGGTGGCGATCTCGTCATTGAAATCCACTATCACCTCAGCGGTAAGGCTGCGGTCGATCGCAGTTCTCTTGGCCTCTATTTCGCCAAACAGCCCGTTCGGGACTATATAGAAGGTCTCATTATTGGCACGCAAGATCTAGACATTCCAGCGGGAGAAAGGAACTATTGGCGACATTTTGGGATGAATGTGCCTGCCGCGATGGATCTGATTGATATCTCGCCTCACATGCATTATCTCGGCCGGGAGATGAAAGCAATCGCCACCTTACCCGATGGCACGAAACAACCTCTGATTTGCATACCTGATTGGGATTTAGGCTGGCAAAATACCTTTGTCTACCGTCACCCCATTCGCTTGCCAGCAGGCAGCCGCATTGATGCTTGGTTTCGATACGACAACTCATCCCAAAACCCAGCGAACCCGAATTCACCGCCGGCGAATGTCCAGTGGGGCTGGCAATCGACAGATGAAATGAGCGAAATCTACCTCGGTGTAGTCCCCAAGAATTTTGCCGATAGTCCCCAAATCTTAGCTGCCTCTCAATTGTCTTGGTGGGAGTCAGCGACCCCAAAACAAACCCCAAAATCCTGTCGATAGCTCGAGAGAATTACTGCTATGGCTCTAAAAAATATCAAATGGCCCGATTCATCCGGTCGGGGAGATTTCGACCCATCTTCTTCAACTTCAGCGAATCGTCCTGCTGGCAAAACGAAATGGCGGACGATTGTGGGGTTGCTCTTGATGTATGCCGCAGTGGGACTCAATTGGAAGTGGATTTGGGGCATCCTCTGCCTGTATTGGGTAATACCGGGTATTGCGATGGGAGTCACCTACTTTATCGAACCCATCGAGCGCAAAGAAAATCCCGTTCTTTTCTGGATTATTTCGATTACGTGGGTGGCTTTTAGCGTCGTGATGTTTTTTCCTGATTAATGCTTAACCCCGTATCCCTGAACTGTTTCAATCTTTACTCTTCATAACAAGCGAGGACATCTTCATATGGCGATCGCAAAATCAATGCCCGTTTTGCCGGTTGAAGCGTATACATCCCAAGATTGGTTCGATCGAGAACAGCAAACGATCTTTAGCCAGACCTGGCAGTTTGCCGGATTTGTGGAAGATCTCTGCGATCCGGGAGACTACATCACCGTGCAGGCCGGCACGAACAATATTTTGGTGCTGCTGGACGAACATCAACAGATGCGTGCATTTCACAATGTCTGTCGCCATCGGGGAACTCAATTGTTGCGAGCTTCAGGCAAGCGCAAGAAATTTTTGACTTGCCCCTACCACGATTGGACGTATAACCTCAATGGCGAACTGACTGCGGTGCCAGAGCGCAAAACCCAATTTCCCGATCTCGATCTCAAGACGTTATGTTTGCATAAAGCCTCGGTGGGAACTTGGCGAGGCATGATTTTTGTTCATCCCGATCCGGATACCGATTCTCTCATGCGTTGGTTTGGCCCGGTGGAACCCTATCTCGGCCCCCATCAGCCCGAACAACTGATGGAGTACGTGCAGGGCAGAACCCGTCATGAGATTAATGCCAACTGGAAAATTATTGTCGAAAACTATATTGATGGCTATCATCTCGCCCATCTCCATGCTGAAACCCTATTTATGTACGACCATCGAGAGCAAAAAACGGGGTTTGCGGGCAATCATTTTCATTTTTACGAACCGCTCTCGAAAGACTATCTCGCTGGCATCGAAAATAACTCGCCGCTACCGCTCATTGATAGCGTGCCAAAAGATCGAATGGGTGCTTATGTACCGATGCTATTTCCCAATTTGGGGTTGAGCGAGACGGAATCAAGCTGGTCAACGTTTTATGTGATTCCGGTTGCCCCCAACCAGTCAATTGTGGAGATTCGGACGAAAGTTATGCCTGCGTCTGACTGGACGTATATGACCCAACAATGGAAATCGTGGAATTATTTTAAGAATCGGAAATGGGATAAGTACGGTACGGGCGATCGAGACGATCCCCTAGCATCGGGAAATTTTATGACCGAAGATATTTATGTCTGCGAGCAACAACAGCGATCGTTTAAGTCGCCCTATTTTTCCATTGGCGCGATCGCGCAGGATTTAGAGAAATCGGTCTATCAGTATCAGAAAAATGTGCAACGCTACATCGAGCGACTATTGTAGTTGTCTTGACCCTTATCGACTCGTAGTTTAATACTGCATCAATCCATTTTCGACTCCTGCGAGAAATCCATTGTATAGTCGGTATTCCATTTCTGGGCGAGTCTCTTAGTAATACGAGTTGGGGCGAACTGGTCAGGCAACTTGAATACCCACTTTAGTCGTATTTTTGTACCCTAGTCAGGATTGACTGTTGGTTCCCTTAGGAATCCCCACACCTTTTAGATCGGGGAGGATGTCAAAATATTACATATCCCTGAAGAAAAATAGGGGATCGTGGAGATGCGATCGCTCGCTGTCGGTTTCGACCACAACCTGTCTTCACACAAGGGACAAACTGCATTAGAGGTGAGGTTATGTTAGCCAGCGAACTCTTACAGCACTACCTTCGGGGAGAGCGAGATTTTTCTTGCACCCAACTGAGCGGGGAAATTTTGAGAGAAACTACCTTGAGCGGAACGGACTTCACCGAAGCCGATTTGAGTCGCACGAACGCGATCGCGGTTGACTTGAGTTCCTCTTCTCTCGCAGGAGCCAACTTAACCGAGGCCGACCTCGAAGGAGCCAATCTGCGAAAGTCCGATCTCAGCACGGCTGACTTAATGGGAGCCAATCTCAGCGGGGCTAAACTCTGCTTAACCGACCTCACGGGAGCCAACCTCACCCAAGCCAATTTGATGATGGCGAAACTGATGGGAGCCAATTTGATGGGGGCCGACCTGAGCGGGGCAAACTTGATTGGAGCGAGTTTGATGGGAGCGAGTTTGGTGGGGACAATTCTCTTCAATGCCAACTTCAGCAGTACCTATCTTTTTGAGGCAGATCTCCGCCACGCTGAGCTAAAGCAAGCTAATTTTCGACGGGCCCTTTACAGTTCTGAAACTCAATTTCCCACTGGTTTTGATGCTCGTGCGGCTGGTGCCTATCTGATTGCCCCTCGCGTTTCTCTGCGCGCAACGGACTTGAGTGGAATGATGCTGCCAGGGGTCAATCTTGGGCGGGCAAACCTCTCTCGTGTTGATTTGAGACAATCTGAGCTGCGCTGGGCAAACTTAAAGGGAGCCGATCTGAGCAACTCGAATTTGAGCGGGGCAAATTTGAGCGGGGCAGATTTAAGAGAAGCAAATCTCCAAGGAGCGAATTTAGACGGAGCGAATTTGAGCGGGGCGATTATGCCTGATGGGATAGCACATCAAGCGGGTCAGGAGCGAAAACAGTTGATTTAAAGGAAGAATTGAGGGAAAAGGCAATAGGCAATAGGGACAAGTTCAATATTCGCTGAAAAGTCTCCCAAATTCCCAAACTCCCCACTCTTCCTTGTCTCCAGGTCTCCCTTGTCCTCCTTGTCTCCCCAATTCCCCTTGTCCCCCGACTCCCTCGCCGTCAGGCGCTAACGGCAGTGAGTCCTGCGTAAAGTCCTACAGAGTGTCAAATAAACTACATCTTTCCGGGTCGGTTCATTGGTAAGGGATAGAGGGTAGGGGTTTTTAGCGCGCGATGAACAATGGTACTTTCCCGGTTATTTATTCGACCCTCGATAGCACGGCTTTGACCGCCTGCGTGCTATCTCGCTATGACATCGACCCGATCGCCCGCTGTCAATTTTGGCTGCGCGGGTTGAGCGATGTTTATTTAGTGGAAACTCGAACTCGCCGATATATCTTGAAGGTGTCTCATCACCACTGGCGCTCTAAGGCAGATATTGATTTTGAGCTAGAGTGGCTGGATTTTTTGCGACAGCATCAACTGCCTGTTGCCTATCCTCTCAAGACCGCAGAGGGCCAATTTTCGATTGAAATTAAAGCACCGGAGGGCGATCGCTATGCAGCCCTATTCGTCTATGCACCTGGAACGGTTGCGGTTGGAGATTTGAGTGCCGCACAAGGTCGCACACTGGGGGAAACGGTTGCCAAGTTGCATCAGGTTGGCGATCATTTTCGCAGTACCACGAGCCGCCAGCCTTTAACGCCAGAGTATTTGCTCGATGATTCTTTGCAAGAGATTTTGCCTTTTTTGTTGCATCGTCCGGCGGATTTAGAGTATTTAAGGTCGGCGATCGCGCACCTGAAAGCCAAACTGCAAAATTTCCCCGTCGAACCGCCTTTTTGGAGCGTCTGTTGGGGCGATCCTCACAGTGGGAATGCTCACTTCACCCCCCAAGGTGAGATCTCGGTGTTTGATTTCGATCAATGCGGGTATGGCTGGCGAGCGTTTGATGTTGCCAAGTTTCTCCAGGTCTCCTTGAGAGCGGGTTTGGGGAAGGTGGTGCGCGATGCTTTTCTCAGCGGCTATCAAGATGTGGAAGTACTGACAGAGTGGGAGTTGGCGGCGCTTCCCCTTCTGACTCAAACGGCTCATATTTGGGTCTGGGCAATTTCTCTTCAAGCCTCGAAAATTCGCGATCGCGGCCGATTAGATGACTCCTATTTCATCCGGCGACTCGAACAGTTGAAGCGGTTACGATCGCCAGAGTGGGCATTATTTTAAATAATATGTAAAGATTTATGAAGATATCGCGATCGGTTTGAACAAGTCAGAATGCAGCTAGCCAAAAAAACTAATCGGGAGGAACAACGGGAGGCGGCCCTCTCTGTCTCTGCTCTGTCTGTTTCCTATGCCAATCGGCCCGACGTTTTGCGGGCTGCGAGTTTCAAGATTTTGCCAGGGGAACGCATTGGCTTAATTGGCCCCAATGGAGCGGGAAAAACAACCTTATTTCTCTCGATTTGCGGCGTTCTGTCGCCAGCGTCGGGGGAGATTCAACTCTTTGGCCGGCCGGTTGTCCCAGGAGAATTTCGCGCCGAGATTGGGCTGGTTTTTCAGAATCCCGACGACCAACTTTTTTGTCCTTCGGTTTGGGAGGATGTGGCTTTCGGCCCGGAAAATTTGGGGCTGTCTCCCCAGGCGGTCAAACAGCGGGTCGAGCAGGCACTATCGCTGACGGGGATCTTACCCCTCGCCTCTCGCGTTCCCCACCACCTGTCTGGGGGCGAAAAGCGGATGGTGGCGATCGCTTCAGTGCTGGCCATGCACCCCCAACTCGTCCTCTACGACGAACCCAGTGCCAATCTCGACTTGCGATCGCGTCGCCGTTTAATTCGCTTTTTGCAACAGTCTTCAGAAACCTGCGCGATCGCGTCCCACGATCTGGAGATGATTTTAGAAGTGTGCGATCGCGTCCTCCTGCTCAACCAAGGAGAAACGATCGCCGACGGCCGGCCCGATGAAATCATGGCCGACCGCCAACTGATGGAGTTGAATGGTTTGGAGTCTCCCCCGTCTCTTTTGGATTAGGGAGTTGGGTTGTGGTATGAAATCCCCTTGATTAGCCGATCTTTGAGTTCCCTATAAATGCGACCTACAATTCCTTGTTCCCTTGATGAGGTTCCTTAAAACCCTGGCTTTTCTGGGGGGTTTTGCCCCCCAGACCCCCCACCGGGAGCGTTACGCCCCCAACCCCCGACCTATTGGGTGACTCGCTGGCCCCTCAATTGTGGAGCGACCTTGAGACCCGTGTTCGTTTGCATCGGGTGCGAGTCAAGTCTTCAAAAGGATTTCATATGAGTCAGAATTCAGAGTTCAGAGTACTGCTACGCAGAAGCAAGCTACAGAATTGGGGAGTTGGGGGACAAGGGGGCAGGTTTTCTGGATGGTTCATTTTTCAACTCCCAACCCAGGGGTCAGAGTCCCCCGCCATACGCCTTCCCTATTGCCTATTCCCTGTTCCCTGTTCCCTTGAACTAAACCTGCCCTCCTCCAAGAAGCGATCGCCGAATGTTTAGCTGTTTTGTTGTTGGACGTGGGTCAGCTCATGGGCCAATAACTCTTGCCCTCCGCGACTTTTGGGTTGATACGCTCCCCTGCGGAAAAACACGTCTCGCCCGGTCGTAAAAGCTTTGGCCTGGATCGAACGACTCAAACGATCGGCCGCACTATCGGTATGCACGCGCACTCCGCTGAAATCCGCTCCCATGACTGGCTCGACTCGCGCCCGAAATGCTCGATCTAATCGCTTTCCGCCACCGCGCGATCGCTTTAACTGGCTCTCAAAAGGGCCGCTGGCTTCCATTCGCCCCGACCCCGTCCGTTGTACGCGCCACAGGTTCGCGCGCTGGCGACTCGGCCCGGAGAAACGACGCTGTACGGTTTCTTCTGTCCCTTTCCAGCGCTCGGAAGGGTTACTGGGAGGTGGAGAGTCCGTCGAATTGATGCGCTGCACCACGTCCTTCGCGACCCGATCGGCTTCCTGTTCGTATTTATCCCCAACTTCCCCAATAGTCAGCTTTGTCTGGACGTTTTCACCCAGTTCGGCTAAGTTCGGAAGCGACCGATTGGCTTTGGCCGAGACTCTTTCCGAATGCACCGAACTGGCCCCCGCCAAGCTGCGTGTGGGAAACGCTCGCGGCGAAAAAGGATTGCTCTTGCTTTGCTTGGATGTGTTGGGTTGCCATCCTTTTGCCTGAATCTTGCTACTTTTTCTTGGCATTTTCCTCACCATTCCCCGCTATTGTGCTAGGTAGGGACTTTTCGACCGTCCAATTCATTTTAGTCGCGAAACTTCCGACCTCAAAGAAATTTGAGGGATTGCGCCACGTCCTGGCTCGATCGCCTAACCGCTGACGAAACCATCGAAAAAGCTGACCCAGGACAGAGAACAAAGACCCAAAATCGTAGGGTGTGTAAGGCGAAGCCGCAACGCACCTTGTTTTAGCATGATAAAAATTTTTCTTGGGACTTTCGAGAGATCGATCGTGTGCGTTACACTCCGTTAACGCACCCTACCGGATGGAATGGTTAGTTGGAAATGTCCAATTACAGAAGACCGCGCGTGTTGGGAGGAACCTATTTTATAACTCAAGTCACGTATCAAAGAGTGCCTTGGCTCTGCGGTGATTTGGGCAGAAAAGCCCTCCGAGAAGCGATCGCGCAAGTTAGGGAAAAATATCCGTTTGCGATCGCTGCTTTTGTTTTGCTCCCCGACCATTTCCATTGTCTTTGGATGTTACCGGAAAATGATGGCGATCTTTCGCTGAGAATGCGGTCGATCAAAACCCAGGTGACCAAACAGTATGGGCCAGCTTTAAAGATCGATCGAGCCGTTTCGCGATCGCGCCAAAAACGAGGGGAAAGCAATCTCTGGCAGCGTCGGTTTTGGGAGCATCTCATCCGGAGCGATCGCGATTTCGAGCTTCACTGCGATTATATTCATTACAATCCCGTCAAACACGGGTTATGTGCGACCCCGCAAGATTGGCAATTTTCCAGCATTCACCGGTTCATCAAGCAGGGAATTTACCCATCGGATTGGGGCGGGAATGGATGTCCCCACCTCCCGTCCAACATTGGGGAAGAATAATCCCGCGATCGCCCCGTCGGGTGCGTAAGGCGAAGCCACAACGCACCGAATATAATTCTCAAAGATGGCCAAAAGGTTAAGTTAACCTCATCTCATATAGCCTGTAGGGTGTGTAAGGCGAAGCCGTAACGCACCGAATGCAACCTCAACAGACCGTCAGTAATGCACAGCCAAGTAATCCAAGGAAAAACCACGAGGTCTATATCGAAAGAAGGATTGGTGATGTGCGTTACCCTCTGTAGGGTGTGTTTGGCGAAGCCGTAACGCACCGAATGTAATCTCAACAGACCGTCGTTAGTAATGCACAGCCAAGTTATCCAAGGAAAAGCCACGAGGTCTATATCGAACGAAGGATTGGTGATGTGCGTTACACTCCGTTAACGCACCCTACTGGCTACTTACCCACCCTACATCTTGCGATCCTTGAGTTGTTGTTTGACATCTTGGAGAGTCAGAGTTGGCGCATCTTTTTCTTCGGCTTTGGCAATTCTTAGATCGTTTAAGTCTTCTATGTCTTCGAGCATTTCTTGAATGAGTAAATATTCTTCGTAGGGTAGAACCGCAAAGACTTTCTGACCATTTTGAGTCAGAAAATTAGGATGAAGTTGTATCATTTTCTGGCTGTGGCTATTTGTTTTATTAGGAATAAGCTTCTCTTCGATGTTTAATTCGATAAATGATAACTCGATCGCCTTCTATTTCAAATAAGACACGATAATTCCCAACCCGCAAGCGGTATTCTGGGGTAAAGTTCGTGAGTTTTTTGACATCGCCCGATAAATTTTCTTGTAGTCTTTCTATTTTAGCGATTATTCGATCGCTGGTGTCTGGATGAATCGATTTGAGGTCTTTAATGGCACGGGGTTTAAATTCGACGGCATATTCCATTGATCTCAAGTCAAATAAGATGCTATTTCTCAAAGAGTAAGCAAATTGAGGGTTAACCTCGTGTCCTTGCTGGATCGCCTCACCGCTGACGAAACCATCGAAAAAGCTGACCCAGGACAGAGAACAAAGACCCAAAATTGTAGGGTGTGTAAGGCGAAGCCGCAACGCACCTTGTTTTAGCAAGAAAATAATTTTGCTTGGGACTTTCGAGAGATCGATCGTGTGCGTTACACTCCGTTAACGCACCCTACTGGCTGATGGGGGCGCTGTTCCTGAAGCCGTTGGATGACCGGATGGCGGAGTTGGGCTGCTTTTACGTGCGGTATATGGACGATTGGGTTATCTTAGCGCCGACTCGGTGGAAGTTACGCAAGGCGATTAAGGTCGTGAATCGGGTGATGGAGCAGTTGCAGGTGGAAAAACACCCGGAGAAGACGTTTATCGGGCAGATTTCGCGGGGTTTTGATTTTTTAGGCTATTGGTTTTCGTCCGTGGGGTTGGGGGTGGTACGGAAGACGGTGCAGCGGTGTTTGGACAAGGTTTCCCGGCTTTACGAGCAAGGTGCGTCAGTGGGGCGCATTGGGGACTATGTTCGGCGGTGGTGGAGGTGGGTTAGGGGGGGTTTACGCCGGCATATCGCGGAGGTATGGTTTTTTGTTTTTTCTCTAGGGGGATTTCGCTTATTACGTCTGCTGGTTTGCCCAAGCTTCCTTTTATTTTTTGCTGCGTTATTCGTTATGATTTTCCTCCTCCCGTACACCATCAGCCCAACTTTCTTCGCTGCGTTTCTAAGGTATGATTTCTTGGATCAGTATTTTAGTGCTCATTGGGCTGCTATTGGTCTGGATTCCCCCCCTCGCCTCCTTTAGTTTCGTCTTTTCTTTCTTTTCGGGGTTTAAGAATTTATCTCGTATATTGATTCCTGTGGGGGGGTGTTATATTTCTTTCTAATACGTTGCATACTTGTTTCTTTCTGTTATCAATAACTCTTGCAGCTCGTCAGGTTCTAAATCTCGCAATCTCCTCATCTCTTCCCCTCCGCCTTCTCCTATATATTTCCGGCCTGTCGTTAGGACATTGAGGCGCTTTACTATACTTCTTTGAATTTCTTTTATCGCGGCTGTACACGCTGCATTTTGGTTTTTGTATTCACGTAGATTTTTATAGGCGACAAATTTTATATTTCTGTCCTTATATTGTTCTTCCATTGTATTTAATTCGGTTACTTCCTCGTTGTATGTCGCTACTCTATCTAATAGTTCATGTCTTTGGGTGACCTCGTCGATCATCAGTTGATTTGTGACTATCCTTGCTCCTTCCGAGCTGCCGCCTCGATAGGCATACTCTGCTAGCTCTACTATTACCCACATATTACTTATGACAACACGCTCCGCCTCGAACAATGCGTCCATACGAGCCGCGGTTATTTCGGTCCTGGTGTTGAGCCCCATGTGTTTTATTTCGCGCCAGATATCATCAATCCTGGCCCGAAAATCACTATACGTCAAGCCTTTCAGTGTTGGATCTATATCTGTGTTCCAGATTCCTATTTCGGGGGGTGATTGATTTCCGAAGTTATACGATTTAAATCCTCGCACGGTGGCATTTACTCTCCTTGGGGGTTGCTGATTATCTGGCATTGTTGGGTGGGTGTACGGAATCGTTATTAGCATGGACCGGTTGCTTCTTATGTTATTGACTATTGACTCTCTATTGGCGGCATTATATTCGGTCCTCATTTGCTCCATTAAGGGGATGGCATCTAGTGCAATACCATTTTGCTGGACTTGCACTTGGGCGTATGTGATATGGTCATTTGCATCACGGGTTTCGAGATATGGATTTCCATTTAAATCATAATATTCTGTGAAGTGATACTCGTTATTATTATGTTCTATGTGTCTTTGTAGCGTTGTGTTATTCTCGGCCTTTCCCTCTTTTTTATTGGGTTTATTGCCGTGCTGCTCCACATGCGTCGTATCGTGGGACAGCACCTCGTGTCCCCCTCTACGCCCAGGCTCGTACGCCCCCGTTCTAAAATACTCATCCCGCCCCGTCGTAAACGCCTTTGCTTGTATCGATCGCGCCAACTGATCGCTCTTCCCATCCGTATGCACCCTTACTCCACTAAAATCAGCACCCATCAACGGTTCCACCTTGGCGCGAAACGCCGCATCCAACGGCGACCCGCCCGATCGCGTTCTTTGGAGTTCCTTCTCAAACCCCGCATCCGCTTCCATCACTCCCGTTCTGGCGGGGGCTGAGGTAACCCGCTGCATTATCGGGATCGCCACCTGTCGCCGCACCTTGGGGTCTTCCCCCTCCTCCCCTGACTGGGGCGCTACCGGCGGACTCGCGGGCGCTTGCAGCCGCTGAACCACTTCCTTGGCGACGCGATCTGCCTCTTGTTCGTACTTATCCCCCGGCGCGCCGATGGTGAGCTTCGCCTGCACTATCTCCGCGGGTTCGGAGGCCATCGCGCGGCTCACATTGCTCATGATCCCCCCCACCACTACGGACGGGCTGACCGCGGTCTGCGTCCCTTGGCGGGGAAACGGTCGCGTCGCACTTCCGCGCTTTTGCATCTGCGCTTTCGGGGTCGGTTGCGATCGCTTTGCCTGAACCTTGCTGCCAGCCGCTTTCATCTTTAAATTTTCCCCGCAAAAAGTTATTTCTTTTCTCCTTAACATAGTAAACTTTCGGGGACGTTACTCTTCCGGGTTGGCTTCATGAATCTTTGCCGATATTACTATTGCAAACTTGTGCCCTATGACTTTCTCATGCAACCATCACGCTGGGTATCTAGAAAACTGGCAACTCCTTGAGCAAGCCGTCGAACGCCTTCGTCAGGTCTTGGAAAACGCGATCGCGGGGGATGAGGCACTTCCCTCTCCCCCTTTGAACGGGATATTCTCTTACTCGGACTGGGGGCAGAAATCGATCGCTCCATCGCCCTACTGTGCGCCCAAGTCCAAGGTGACGAAAAGCTCAACTTTCCCACCCTCGGACTGGCCCTCTCCCTCTTTCCCAACGCCACTTGGTCGGTACTTTCCCCCCAAAACCCCTTGCAACTGTGGCAAATGCTCGAATTTGCCCCCGGTTTCGGCCTCGCGCAAACCGCCTTCCGACTCGACCCCCGCATCCTCTGCTTTCTCCTGGGGGAACCGGCCTTTGACGATCGCCTAGCGGTATTCGTCAGCGACTTACTGGGGATTGAATCCCAGGCTCTGCCACCTTCCCACGCCGCCCTTCTCGACCAAATTCTAGACACCTGGGACTTAGACGCACAGCCCTCTCCCCTTCTGCAACTCTGTGGCTCTGACTTCGCAGCGAAATCAAACCTGGTTGCCCATCTGTGCGATGCCCTCGACTCTTCTTTTTGCATCCTCTCCATCGCCACCTTACCCGCCACTTCCCACGACCTTCACCAACTCAAGATTCGCTGGGAGCGAGAAGCGATTTTGGGCGAGCGGGTTCTCCTGATTGACTGCGAGGAAATCTCCACCGCCAATCCCGCCCGGGCTAGGGCAATTACCCTGTGGATCGAATCCCTGCGAACCCCCACCATTCTCAGCACCATTGACCGCCTCGTTCTCCCACAGCGGGCGGTTGCCAGCTTTGACGTTCCCCGCCTCACCTTTGCTGAAAAGAAGGGGCTTTGGGACTTTCACCTCGGCGATCGCGCCCCGGAACTCAACGGTGCGGTGTCCCGGATATGTTTCCGGTTTGACCTCTCGTCAACCGCCATCCAAACGGCTTGCGATCGCGCCCGAACCGTCGATGAGAGTTTGCTTGGGCATACTCTCTGGTCTTTGTGCCGCCACCATGCGCGCCCCCGCCTCGACGACCTCGCCCAACGCATCGGTGCAACGGCCACATGGGACGATCTGATTCTCCCAGAACGCCAGCACCAAATCCTCGCCGACATCGCCACCCAACTCGAACATCAATCCACGGTCTATCACGAGTGGGGGTTTGCGGGACAGAGCGAGCGAGGTTTGGGTTTGACAGCGCTTTTTCACGGGGCTAGCGGCACGGGGAAAACCACAGCAGCCGAAGTCTTGGCGAATCGCTTGCACCTCGATCTCTACCGCATCGACCTCAGCGCCACTGTGAGCAAGTACATTGGCGAAACTGAGAAGAACCTGCGGCGCATATTTGACGCGGCGGCTGTTGGTGGGGCCATCCTCCTATTCGATGAAGCCGATGCCCTGTTTGGCAAGCGAGGGGAAGTGAAAGACAGCCGCGATCGCCATGCCAACGTGGAAGTGAGCTATCTCCTCCAGCGCCTGGAAGCCTACCAAGGGCTAGCCATTCTTACGACTAACCTGAAAAATGCACTGGATGCGGCGTTTCTGCGGCGCATTCGCTTTATGGTGGAGTTTCCTTTCCCTAAGGCCGAATACCGGGCCGAAATTTGGCGGCGGGCCTTCCCAGCCAAAACCCCCACGCTGGGTTTAGATTACAAAAAACTGGGACAGCTCCAAGTTTCTGGGGGGAACATCCGCAATATCGCCCTGAATGCGGCGTTTTTGGCGGCTGATGCTGAGGAACCCGTGATGATGAAACATCTGCTCCAGGCGACGAAGCGAGAATACCTGAAGTTACAAAACCAATTGAGCGAGAACGAAATCCGGGGTTGGGTTGTGGCTTGATTCACGTCTAATGTACATTACCTGAAACCCTAGCTAGGGCGAGGGAATAGCGGTCAGACCCCGCGTCGAGCGTAAGAGGTCGGAACCCGCGTCGGCGTAAGACGCAAGGGAATGCCGACCTAGCAAGGGAACGCTGACCAAGAGAGGCAATAGGCAATAGGCAATAGGGGAGAGAAGGCAACGATAGCATCAGACTTCGAGCATCTAATACAAATTAGGCGTGATTCTCGCTTGACTCCTGCTCGATGCGAAAAACTTTTTGTCTAAAAGTCGCCACCCATTCCACTGCGAACGAACATGAGGCGACTTTTCGACACAGAATTAAGAGGCCTGCGAGTCAACCCATACGTCGGGGGGCCGGGGGGGGCGTAACGCCCCCGGTGGGGGGTCTGGGGGGCAAAACCCCCCAGAAAAACCAGGGTTTTAACGAACCTCATCAAGAGAACAAGGAATTTTAGTTCGCATTATTGGGTTCTCAAAGAGCGGCTAATCAAGTGGATTTCATATCAGCCCCCCCACCGATGCGGTAGAGGTCTCTCAAGGAAGAAATGAGGGATTGTCGATTTCCCCCTTGTCCCCCAACTCCCGAACTCCCCAACTCCCCAATTCCCCATCTCCCCCTACCTCAATTGAAAATTGACAAAGCAGTAGGGGACTGGGGAATATACTAGCTATCTGCCATGCATAAGCTGGATGAGCGTCAACGATCGTCCCGCACTGGAAGCGGCATTTCCAGAATCTCCATCAACAACTCCAGGCGAGAAGGACGAGATAGGAGCGGGATCAGGTTGGGAAGCGAGTAGTAGTCGCCATTGAAGGCAAACGTGTCTACCGGCGCTTGCTGCTGCCGCAACTGTCGTTCTACAAAGTCAGAAGCATGGCCAACCTTCACGATAATGACGTTGGGTCGCGCGTTCATCTCCTGACAGTAGGTGGTGTATGCCGAACCGAAGTAGGGCGCGCTGTTGTCGCCTTCATCTGTGACCAGAATGAACTGCTCGACAATCTGGTGGCGCAGGCGCATTGCCTCTACCGCACAACCAATACTCGTACCGCCTCCCGCGCGGATATGCTCGAACGCCTTGTCCCAGTCGCTCAGGTTTGTACCCGCAGCTTTGACGGGGTAGGGCATAGTGTCAAAGGCATAGACGAACAGATCTGCGGTGGTAATGCCGGAGATGGTCGCGGCTAAGCGCTTGCCGATTTCAATCGCCTGATTCATCGAACCGGACTTGTCTACCAGCAGGGCGGTTGGCTTCTTGATTGCGCCGCGCTGCTTGACTTGAGCATCCATCACCCGATCCAACTTTTCAGCAGTTGCAGCGTCCAGATTGGCTGCTTGTGCGGCAACTTTACCCTTGAGTGCGGAGACGCGCTTGTCGCTTTGCGCCGCCACTAACTTCTCGTCGATGAGGGCCTTCACGTCGGGATGCTCCATCGCACCGCGCGCCTTGAGGGATTTGAGGTTGTTGATGACCTCTTGGGGACTCATGGCGTTAATCAGGGCAACCAGGACGGTTGGAGTCACCTGCTTGACCGCACCGATCGCGATCGCGTAAGGAATTTGATGCTCGACGATCGATTGTGCCTGTTCGACAGGGGTTTCTGCTTTGGCCAGTTGCTTGAGCGCGTAGGCTAAGCTATCCGCCGGAGGCGCATCTTTGAACAGCACCGCATCCGCACGTGCGTTTGGCTTAATGTGCAGGGTTGCATAAAGGTGCTTCATCGCTTTGCGTCCCCGCAGTGCGGCGCGATCGAAGAAGGCCGGATTCTGTTCTCGACGCTTCAGATAGCGGCGAACCGCAGTGCGCGCAGAACGAGGCATTTTATCCTTGTGCTGCTTCATGAAGTCAACAATTCGCGCCACTTCGTAAGGTGGGAAGCTTTGCAGCATCATGAAACCGGCATCTCGGTGTTCGGTCAGCTTGCTGGTCAGTAAGTTGCCCGCGAAGACTTCTTTGTGGTCGCGCACATCGCCGTGCTGCTGATACCAAACGGCCAAATGTCCGTAGAAAATGGGGTCGAGATCGATAATGGTGTTGTGGATGTCTGCAACTTCTTCGAGCTTGCGGTGGGGTGTGGTTAGCAAGCTGTTGAGCATTTCTAAGCGCAGGTCGCGTTCTGCAGTATTCATGGTTGTCATGGGTTTGACCTCCTCTCGAATGAAGGTAAATTCTCAAGAGGCGATCGCCGCACGATGAAGCGCAGGTTGTGCGTCTGGAACCGCGCAAGTTTGAGGAGCAGTTGGTGCTTCTTTCGAGAAAGGAAAGATATGTAAGCTCTTCGGGTTGGGGCGCGGCGATCGCGTTTATTTTTCTCTAAAAGTAGTAGTTCCGCAAACTACCGTCGTATTTGCCGCTGTTGCGACAGCATTTCTTGAAAGCAGCGTCCGGAACCGCAAGGGCAAAGATCGTCTTTCCCCAGTTTTTCTTGCAGTTCTTTGTCACCGCGAACGATGCGATTGCCTCGTTTGACGGATGTTTCGGAGGGATAACCCCGCCGACGCTTGCTGGAGGGTTCAAAAGCGGGATTCAACTGCGTCGTCCAGTTCTTGCCAGATTTCTAAATCTTTGACTCTCATGACCGCCTCCTTCATCTTGGCGAACAATGCGTAATTAAAAATATAATACATAAATAATACAAGCCTGTCAAGGGTCAATCTGCCGGCGATCCTCTAAGGGTTAAAATAAGGGCGATCGCTAACAAAACATTCAATGGGTTTATGAGCAGAATGAAATCTTTTAGGCAAGTCGCAACGGCTGGGATGCTGGCTCTTGCGATCGCGGCCACCGGTGGAATTGCCCCAGTCCAGGCGCATGACGAGTTTAGTTCCTTACTCGACCTAATTTGTACGGATGCAGACGGAAAGCCCAGTAACAATTTCCGAGAAAGCGATCGCTATCTCTCGATTGGCAAGCGGTTTCATCGCTCTGTAGCCAGAGCTTATCCTGGCGCAAAAATGACCTGCGCTTTGCCCGAAGGTGCGAGTACCTTGCTAATCAACTTTGGGATGCACGACACCAGTCAGGGGGGTTCTCCCGTCACCCTTGCTGCCTATTTGGACGGAGGGCCGGCCGTTGCTCGAACCGCTGCGCCGGGGCAATTACAAACCCTTTCCGTCAACTTTGGAACTGCCACTAGCCTGGCCCTAGAAGTGACTTGCGCTCAACCGGAAGCTTGCAACTCTTGGGTTTATTTTACGGTTGCGACGGTTGATTGAGCGCTCTCCTGACAGTTGGCTAAGCTGTTCGACATTTCAACCGTGACATCCACATTCTCGTCTAGGGTATGGGGGAAACTTCAGTCAACAGATGGGAGGACAAGGGAAACAAGGGGGACAAGGAAGACAAGGGAATTAGGCAGGATACGGGGAGGCGGGGACGCGCAGAGGGAGAGATTTCAGTTATCCATTTAACTCTGAACTCACGCCTAATGTGAATTAGAAGCTACAACCCTCAATCTACCGTTGGTCTTCTCCCCCCTATTGCCTATTCCCTATTGCCTATTCCCTATTGCCTATTGCCTCTCCCTAGCAAAGGTTTCAGGGAATTCACATCAGACATAACTCTGAACTCTGAATTCTGAACTCCCTCCGCTAGTCGGAAAAATTGTTCTGAGAGCTATCTCGCAAGGTCGCTTCTTGTTTTTTCACGGCGGCGAGTAACTCTGCATTTTGGAGAATTACGCCAACCTGATTGTTGAAAACTTGCATATATTGGCGATCGCTTTGGTTGAAACTCGTTTGGAACGCATCGGGAATAGGTTCGTCGTCGGCGAGGCGATCGCTCGCCACCCCACTCGCCTTCTTTTTGTTCACCAACTGCGTCACCCCAATTAACTCCCCGTCGGGGTTCCACACCGGCATACACAATAAACTACAAGTGCGGTAGCCAGTTTTGCCATCGGTTTCTTGCGCCGTTTCCGAGTCGGGGTAATCGTAGAGATCGAAGGGAATATTGAGCGGAACGGCCATTTCTGCAACCTTCCCCGCATATCCCTGTCCGACTCGGATGCGAAGTTCTCGCTCCGAACCATCATTGGCCGCCACCTGCGTCCACAGTTCTTGGCGATCGCGGTCGAGCAGCCACAGCGTACTGCGATCGGCACTCATCAGGTCTTTGGCCGCGTCCATCACTCGTTTTAGGATTTCTTCTATTTCCAAGCTGCGCTGGTTGACAGAGCGCGTTGCAGCCATGAGAGCGGCGGCCGCACGCTGTCCCCGCACGGTTTTATGGTAAGACCGGAAACTATCGAGAATCATGCGAATGAGAGGAGCGTTGCTGGCGAACTGGGTTTCATCTTCCGCCGTAAAACCTTGACGATCGATTTGTTCGGAGAGGGGGGCCGCGCGATCGTAGAAGGCGTGGAGTTTGTTAATGCACTGAACCACAGCAATCAACTCTCCAAATTCATTGGCGAGGGGCAAGGCCAGCATGGTATAGGTGCGATAGTTGTTTTTCTTGTCCTGCTCTTTTGCCGTCGCCGATCGCGGATCGTCGTAGAAATCGTAGGGAATGTTAATCAACTTCTGGGTTCGGGCCACTTCTCCGACAATTCCCTTATCGGCGGCGATGCGAATTTCGAGGGAGCGATCGCCTTCCGCTTCCGCAATCATCGACCAAAACTCGTTTTTCTCCCGATCCAACAGAAAGATTGTCGTGCGATCGGCCCGCAGCGATTGCCCCATTTTCGCGGTAATCGACCGCAGCGTGGTATCCAAAATATCGTCAAATCCCTGACCGTCCATCACCTGATTCAACATCGCCAGAGTCTGACTGACCACATTTTGAGGTTGATTGGCCGCCTGCTGCTTCATCTCCTTAAACTGCTTGGCGTGTTGCAGGGCCACCCCCACCTGGGAGTTAAAAATCTTCATGTACCGCTGGCTGTTGGTATCAAAGCTATCTTCAAAACACTGCGGTGCTTCGGGCCAGTCGTCCGGGTCGTATTCGGGGAAGTCCCCCTGACGGCGTTTGTTGATCAGTTGCGTCACGCCGAGTAACTCGCCTTCGGGACTCCACACCGGCATACAAAGCAGGCTACAACTCCGATAGCCGGTTTTGCGATCGGTCTGTTTCGCTGTTTCCGAACCGGGATGGTCGTAGAGGTCAAAGGGAATATTGAGAGACTTGCCAGTAGCGGCGACTTGGCCGGCGAATCCTTGACCCACCTGCACGCGGATTTCTCGCACCGAACCGTCATCAAAGAGAATTTTTGTCCACAATTCCTCAGACTCCTCGTCTAAGATCCACAAAGTACTGCGATCGGCGTGCATCAGACGCTTGGCTGCTTCCATCACCCGCTGAATAATTTCGTCGGAGTCGAGATTGCTTTGAGCGACGGTGCGCGTCGCTTCGGTTAACGCTTCCGATGCTTGCAGGCGTTGGGTGAGTTTGTAGCACGACTGACAGCGATCGAGAATTTGACCGATGCAAGGCGCGTATTCAGAAAGTTTGCGGCGATCGCTTTCCGTAAAGCCGTCGAGATCGATGCGCTCAATTAGAGAGGTTGCCGGATCGCTGGTATTTTTAAGCTTATTGACAAGCTGGACAAAAGCAACAATTTCTTCTTTGTCGTTGAGAATTGGCAGGGTCAATTCATTACATTGAGCATTGCTTAAATCCTTGGCCTCAGACACGATCGCATCCCAATCTTCGGCAAAATCGATCGATACATTGACCGCTTTTTTATAAATCGTGACCCGACCGGCACTTTGATTATTAGCAAAAATTTGAATTTTAGTCGAGTTGCTATTGGACGTGCGCGAGAGAATCGACCAAAGTTCGTTTTTCTCCTTGTCGATGAAGAAAATATTGACGCGATCTGCACCGAGCAATTCGCCTAACTTGAGGGTAATGGTTCCGAGAATCGAGGAGAGAACATCATCAAAATCTCGACCTTCCATCGACCCCAACATCGACAACAGTTTTTGTTCTTGCGCGGCAACCAACTGGGTAAAATCGGGTTCTAGGGAGGCGAGTGCTTTTCTGAGCCAATGCCAATTAAAAATTGAGGCGTAAATGCGATTGTAGACCCCTAAATATTTTCCCTGCTTGACGACCACCCCAGAAAGCCGCAATTCCATTTGTTGGTGGGTTTCATCGCTCAGGAGAGAGTCTTGTTGGAGGATGCGTTCGTAGAGTTTGAGCAAAGCAGGGGCCCGCTTGCGACTCCGCAGCAGGCGATCGCGGATCGTTTTGAGGTGAGTGGGTTCGTCCTGCGCTTCCCAATTGTCTAGAATATCGGTTTGAACCAATTCCCCCACCCATTTTTCCTCTTGTCCGGGTAAAGGCGAAGACTTCGCTGCGACAATTAGATTACACAACTTTTGCGTCAGAAACGGCTGTCCCCCCGTCCAATCGAGAACCGCAGCCATGACCGCAGTGGGGTTGCTGACCTGTGCCACCAAACCGTCGAGCAGCGGCTGAACTTCTTCGGGACGAAACCCTTGTAGCTCGATCGCTCGACCGATATTGAAGGGAGTCTGACGCTTATCTTGAATCAGATCGTAGGGTGCGGCCACGCCCAACAGAGCAAACGTTAAACTGTGATATTCAATACAGGCGCGCAGAAACGCAAAAAAATCCTCCGTGCGAAAATTGAGGCTGAGAATGCTGTCAATTTCGTCAATAAAAATAACAATGGGCGATGAGACGGATTCGAGCAAGACCTGTTCGATAAACTCGCTCAGTCGCTGTACCGGCGGTAAAAACTCTCGATCTTGCAACCACAGTCTCAAGTTAATCGGCAAGCGAAAACTCGTGACCAGCCGCCGCATCACCCCGGCGTACCATTGATCGGGCGTAATATCCTGGGAGCCAATTTTGGTGAGATCGATGGCCGCACAGGCCGCTCCTTCAGCTTTCAATCGATGCATGGTTCGGACTCGCAAGCTGGTTTTTCCCATTTGCCGCGAGTTGAGAACATAGCAAAATTCCCCAGCTTTGAGCGCTTCGTAGAGGTCGAGATCGGCTTTGCGAACGACGTAACTAGGGGCATCAACGTGTAAATGTCCCCCAACTTTGTAACTGTAGGTCGAGTTTGAGCGGCCGAGCATTCGTTGTTCCGATCGAGGCACCAAGCGAGAAAGAGTAGAGGCAGACATTTGTTTTATTTTAGATAACCTGGGGGAATTCGCGGTTACAGTTCTCCGCCATTTAATGAACCGGACGATAGAAGGGATCGTGACAAGATAGATTGCTTCGCCTGCCTCAGTTCCTCTTTCTTCCTCTAGTTACTCAGGTCTCAAAGCCAATATTTATGCAAGTCGGCTCGGAAAAGTTGCCGTGCTTTAGAGTTCAGAATTGAGGGGATAGGCAAAAGGGACAAGTTCCACGCTCAATGAAGATCGCCCCAACTCCCCAATTTCCCAATTCCCTAATCCCTACTCCCTAACTCCCTCTACACCCAGATCGGGCAAATAAACAGTGAAAATAGAACAGGGAGCGTGATGAAAGACGTAGTTGCTGACACTCCCCACGAGCAGTTCGCCGATCGCGGAATGACCTCGCCGTCCGATCGCGATCGCTTCTGCTTGCCATTCCTGAGCTTGTTCGCAAATCGTTCGGCCGGGACTGCCGGTCATTTGTTTGACTTCGACCTCAACTCCCACCGCGATCGCTTCCTCCGACCAAGCTTGCAGCAATTCTTGACCTTGAGTTTCGTGCATCTGCCACAGCTCTCGATACTTCACCAGCTCGCTATTTTCTAAATATCCCCCCTCCGCAAAAAATAGCGATTGCATCGGCGCAACCCCGGCTTCCATCGGATTTAAAACGTGGAGGAGCATTAGTTTCGCATCGAGCGATCGCGCTAAGGAGAGCGTTTGCTCGAACACTCGACGGCTGTTATCCGAACGGTCAATGGCAACTAAAATTTTAGAGAGAGACATCGTTATTATTTGAGTAACAGCAAGATTTGAAAAGCTCAAACCAGTGAGTCGATCGAAGGGTGCGATGGTGCGGAACCTGCCAAAATCCTAGCTCGAACTGAGGCGAAACGTGTCAGCGATCGCCTTATTTTCCGATCGCTTCCTGTCCTTGAGGCGAGCTGACAAAACCGAGGAAGGCTTGAACTTGAGGGCTAGCCGGTTCCTGGTAAGCATAGGAGAGCAATCGCTGATAGGGATAGCTGGCCGCCTCTGGGGTTAAACCCTCGATCGGAACCGTTCGCACGGTTTGCTGAGTGGCCACCTGAGCAAAGGTGGCATAACCGATGCCGTTGGCTTTCAACTCCCGGAGAACGGCAGTCGTTTCATCTTTGGGCCAAGTGATAATGTTAGCAGCACTGCCAAATGCTTTCCCCTGCAAAACAATCTCTTGAAAAGCTTGTCGCGTCCCGCTTTCGGGCGGTCGATTGAGAACGCGAATCGGTTCCGGTTGCCCTCCCACCACCGCCCAATCCGCGATTTTGCCGGTGAAAATCTCCGCGACTTGCTGGCGGGTTAACCCGGTGCGAAAGGGATTGTCTCGACCGACGACGAGCGCGATCGCATCCTGAGAAACCGTCACCGCAGCCAACCCCTGCGCTTGTTCCTGGGGGGTCAGAGGGCGAGAAATTGCGGCAATGTCTGCATTTCCGGCCGCGATCGCCTCAATTCCTTTATTTGTCCCCCTCGCTTGCGCCCGCACCACCGTTCCCGAAAACTGCTGCTCGAAGCGATTTTTGAGTGCCTGGTTGATCTGAACCATACTCGTCGATCCCTCAATCCGGATCGTTGTCCCCGCAGCAACAGAAGTTGGCGGCGGAAAGGTTGTGCTTGGAGAGGAAGAGACTGACGGCGAGTTAGGCGGTGCAGAGGGTGCAGAATTGTTATTTCCCCCCAAATCCAACCCTCCTTTGCGAGCAAACCACCAAAAACCCGCACCTAAGATGCCAGCAGTGATTAAGAAGGCAAGGATTAACGGGAGTGTTTCATTCTTTTGGGACACGATCTTGGAGCGTAAATTTACCGCCATTATCGCGCTTCTCGTTTGGCAGGAGCAAGCATTCAGGGTTCAGGGTTCAGAATTCAGAATTCAGAGTTATAAATTTCTCCCCAACTCCCCTTGTCTCCCTTGTCCTCCTTGTCCCTCGTTTCCCCCAACACCCAACACCCTCGCCGTCAGGTGCTTTTGAGGAAGAAAGCGGCGGAGGAAACGAAGAAATATCTCATTTCCCAACCCTAAGGGCCGATCCAGCTTTAGAATTTAGGAAATATAGTAAGTACAAATAACTACAGGAAATTCATAGATTATGGCAAGCGCAAACTCTCCCGGCCCCGTATCGCTGTCGGAGCGAGAAGTCCAAATTGTCGATTTGGTTGCCAGCGGCCTGACTAACGATAAAATTGCCGGCCAACTCGAAATTAGCAAGCGAACTGTCGATAATCACATCAGTAATATCCTCACCAAAACCAAAACTAAAAATCGCGTAGCTCTCGTCCGGTGGGCATTGCAGTGGGGAAAAGTTTGCTTAAATGAGGTGAACTGTTGCGAACTTCCCTTGCGCGATCGCTGCGAAGAAATTGCCTAAGAACCGCGATCGCCTTGCCGAGTCAGACCGCTGTTAGCGACGCGCAGTCTCGGCACTTGCCCCTTTTCCATTGCTCAAAGCTGGGAGATTGGCCATCAATCGAACTTGCGTTGCGTTTATTGTTTGGAAGTACAATCTCTCTGAATCGTTTTAGGTTTCCTCAAGGCGATCAAAGCGCGTAGGGCAAATTGGGGCAGTACTATCATCCTGCGCCAGCGCCAAGGTTCTTGATAGAGGCGGTAGAGCCATTCTAAGTGGTTGTCCCGAAACCACATCGGCGCTCTTGTTTTTGTTCCCGACCAAATATCAAAACTCCCTCCCACACCGATCCAAGTAGCTTGAGGACAGAGCGAGCGATAGCGGCAAATCCAAAATTCTTGACGCGGAACACCCAAACCCACCAAAATCAACCGAGGTTGCTGTTGCTTGAGGGTTTCTCGGAATTTTCGCTCTTCCTCCGCCGAGAGATAGCCGTGAGCGGCGATCGCAGATAGTCTGGGAACCCGTTTTTGCCAAAAGGCTCGTGCTTGCTCGGCCACGCCCGGTTTGCCGCCATAGAAGACCACTGGAGAGGGCGTGTTGAGTTGTCCCATTTGTTCGATTAAAGCACCGGCAAGTTCAATTCCCGGACAGCGTTGCTGGTGCTGGTTGCGAAGGCGCAGATAAAAGATGATTCCCGAACCGTCGGGAATCACGAGTTCGGCCTGGCGGATCGCAGCGGCAAGTTCTGTATTTTGCTCCGAAAGCATGACCATTTCTGAGTTGAGCGTGATTATATGGGTTCCCTCGCCTCGTTCCAAGCGCGATCGCAGCCAACTCGTATAGTCATCTGAGAGGTGAACTGGCAGTTTGAGTACAGAAGATTGTTTAGGTGCTTTCAACATACCCTCGCTTAATGAATCCCATTCGATCTCAATGTTTTATCCTGATTTGTTAAAGATGCGATCTCGTTCGATCTTCCTACATTTCCTTGGAGTTCCTGTGAGAAAGAGGGAAGCGTACGAATGCTTCTCTCTGGATTTTACGGGAATTGCCGATAGGCGTTAGGGGTCGATCGCAGTGCTTTATCAAGCTATCGTATTATCTCTTCTTTCGCGATCGCTTTGGACTCGCCCGGCTGCTGCCGATTTTCCCCTTGTCGATCGATCCATTCGTTGCGAATTATACGATGTCTAAAGTGAAGGTTTCGGTTCTATAGCGGGCCTAAAGGAAAAATGAAACCCAACACTGATTTATCGTACTCTCTAAATAATGTCTGTATTGCCCTCTATTATTGCCTTTTGCGATCGCGCTATGTTTCACCTCTCCAATCGGCCCGCTATATGTCCGTGTCACCCTCAATCGGTCGCTGAAAAGGGCCAGCAAGGTTGCCCCCCAGTCTCAACTCACAATCTTCACAACTGACCAACAACCCGGACGCACCAGTCTCAAAAGAGCGTTAGCTGCTGGGGACTGAGAGCAATTCGATCCCAGGGAAGCGAGGGAACGGGAGTTGCCTGCCTCTCTAGCAATTGCTGGAAATCGCGAGCGGTGTGGGGCGATCGCTCCTCCAGAGGGCAATGGACAAAGAAATAGAGCGTTTTGCCTTGGCGCAACCAACAATCCACCTGCTGGGCCCACTCCTGCAAATAAGGCTCGTTAAACTCCGATTTGGGATGGCTGATGAAGCGAATGAGGCTAAAGTCAGCCGTGGCAATTGCCTGCAAAGGGACGTTTGGTTTGCGGCGTTCCGAGGCAATTTGCGGATCGTCAGGACAATTGTAAATGGGGCGGGTATCGAGCAGAACTTTCCCCACGCCCAACTGTTGCAGCCGAGTCGAAAGTTTGCGAGTATGGGAGTCTTGAAACCAGTTGGGGTGGCGAACTTCCAGCGCGATCTCCCGCTGAGATCGCGGTAAGGCCTGAAGAAAAGCGGTTAAGTCATCTAAGAACTGGGGGCCATAGGTCGGCGGCAATTGAGCAAAAATGGGGCCGAGTTTATCGCCTAAACCGCTCATGCGCTCGATAAACGCCAAAGCCTCGGCAATTTGGGGGGCGAGCAAGCCGCCGTGAGTCACGGTTTTGGGAAATTTGGGGCAAAACTTAAATTGAGGCGGTGTTTTGGCCTGCCAGCGAGCAATAGTGGCAGCATTGGGAACGGCATAGAAGGTGGTGTTGCCCTCAACAGCGGTGAAGCGATCGCTATACAGGCTCAAAAAATCTTGAGGGCGACTTTTAGCCGGATAAAAATCCCCCGTCCATCCTTTATACGACCACACCGCACATCCTAAATAAAATGGCATTGCTGAATCAGTATTGCAATTTGGTTGACTCGGAAACTTACGACTCACACTCAATAGGCGCAACGGGATTGAGTTTCTGATTTCTCAACGAAGAAAGTTGCTTAAACCCACCAGTTCAAGAAGAGCGATCGCCCCTCCAAATTAGGTTTCGTAAACTTCTTCGTAGAGCAGATCTAAGCCGATTAAAACTTTTTCGCGGTCGGATAAATCGCCAATAATTTTGCGAACCGGAGGCGGGAGTACTTTTGAGAGAGTCGGAGTTGCGAGAATTTTATCTTCCTCAGCCAATTGCGGATTTTTGAGAACGTCGATTACTTTGAGAGCATAAACTCCTTGAAACTCTTGTTCGAGGATGGTTTTGAGCATTTTTAATGCTCTCGCAGAGTTGGGAGTATTCCCAGCAACATAAAGTTTGAGAACATAGGTTTTTTGAGACGCGGTCATAGGGCGATACGGAGGATAACCGAAGCTAGATGGTCTGACGCAAACAGTGCAAATAATTTAGTCTTGGGACTTGAGTTCTAGACTGAGGTCTTTTCTGGGAATGGAACGGCGATACATCTCGCACAGATGGGCGATGATGTCGATCAAGACTAAGCGATAGTCAAGTAAAATCTCTTCGCTTCTCCCCTCTAGTTTAAGCTGCTGAGCAAAATCATCGATCAATTCCATATGAATTTCTAAGATTTGAGACACCGAGAGATCGGCAAAAAAAGCTCGGTTGACGAAGCGATCGATAATTTGATTGGTTCGGTCATTTTTCGCGAAGTAATCGAGAACAATTTCGCGATATTCGGAGCTGAGGACGTTTAAGAGCTTTTCTTTTTCACTGCGGTCGAGATTGCGGAAAAAGTCTTGAGAATTTCGTTTGTAGTACACGCCTAGATATCCCAATCGTTCCTTCAGTTTCTCTGACAAGCGATGTTGTTGTAACAGCAGAAAACCGGATGTGCTTTGTTCCTGCGTTGCTTCAGCGGGAGCGGGATACAGGGGACAGGAAGGAGAGAGTTTCAGGAATTGAGCGATCGCTTGGTTCACCTGAGCGGGAATTGCTTCAAGAGTGCTGGCCATATGCCAAACTTCGGCGGAATGGTAGGCGTAGGTTTCAACGGAATTGTCGCGATCGACAGCCGATGCGATGAAGACGACCGGAAGTAGGGTTCCGCGTTCGGATAAGCGATCGAGCAAGTTGCGACAGAAGGAGCAATCTTCCAAAACCAAACAATCAATTTCTTCTTTGTTTTGCTCGATCCCATCGAGGAGTTCGGTCGAGTATTGGGGTTGGGTTATCTTGTAGCGGTTCCCTTCCAAAACTTCCTCTAACGCAAAAATTAGGGTTTCTGTCTCCACAAAAACGTAAAGGCTTAAGGGAGAATAGTGAGAGGAAGCGGGCAAATAATCATCTGACATCAATCGCAGAATCAAGCGTGCGGCTCTGTTTTTTCCGAAAAATTAATTTAAATTAAGTTCAGTTACAGCTTAGCATTTATTCACACATCCGGAGAAACGGAATTAATTGTAAGTCTTATCCCCAAGCGCTCTTAAGGAAGCAATAATTGAGTTAACTTGCCCTTGGCACGCTTGTCTTTGCGCTTACTCCCCATGGCTAATCCTCCCCTCGTCCTCCAAGCCTTTCTTCGCTCCGTTCCCGCTTGTGAATCAACCGCAACCTTAGAGGAGATTCAAGCAATTTTCGCTGCCGGTCAAGATGATGTGATTATCGCCCTGAGCGAACAGGGAGCGCCTTTAGGGGCAATTGACATGAAAAGCTTAATGCCCCATCTGGTTTGCCGCTTAAAAGTTTCTGCGGGAAGGACGGCTGCCGAACCGTTTCCTGGCGAGTCAACCCCCGATCGCGCGCCTTTCGATTTGAGAGTGTTGATGCGCCCGATCGCCATCTTGCCGGGAGCAATGGATGTGAGCGACTTTTTATCTTATCTCCGTTCCGGACAGCTCGGAGAAACGTGCAACTATACGTGCGCGTTGGTCGATCGCAAGGGGAAGTTTCAAGGGTTGCTCGACAGTTGGGAACTGCTCAAAACCCTCTTACCGACTCAAGAAAACCTGCAATTATCCGAAACTTACTTTCCCTACTCTATCCATCTGGCTACCTTGTTCCAACTTCTCGATAAGCTGCCCATTCCCCTCATGCTACAGACCTCGCAAGGGCAGGTTCGCCATCAAAATCGAGCGTGGCGCGATCGCATCGGCAAATCTAGCCATCAATCGGGAGCCGTTCTCAGTGCGAATGAAGGCTACGGGAACTCTGCCAATAGTTGGTGCAGTCCCATCCGAGATCGAGATCCTCTCGCGATCGACGGATTGTTAGAGAAACCAACGTCCTCGCTTGACGAGGGAGATGTGCCGCCCTCTCATCCCTCCAAACCGCGATCTGCACCAGGGGAAGTGTGGCAATTCATTAAATTTCCTCTAGACCTCTCTGGAGACTGGGAACTGGGCGAGGGCCGGGCTGACCTGACGGAACCCGCAGACAGGATTGCCACTCGTTGTGCTTCTGTGTGGTTAACCTTAGCAACGGATATTACCGAACAGCGACAACTGTGCAAAGAATTGGCGGCAAAAAATGCCGATCTCATGCAACTCAATCGCCTCAAAGATGAATTTTTAGCCTGTATTAGCCACGAACTCAAAACCCCTCTCACTGCTGTTCTTGGACTCTCCAGCCTGCTCAAAGATCGCAAACTTGGGGAGTTAACTCAGCGCCAAGCTCGCTACGCTCAATTGATTTACCAAAGCGGACGGCAGTTAATGACGGTTGTTAATGACATTTTGGATTTAACGCGCTTGGAGGCCGGACAGCTCAAACTTACCCTCAAACCTTTCAAGCTCAAGGAGGTTTGCGATCGCGCTTATCAACAAGCAGCGGCCCATCTCCTCGCCCGCCATCGGGACGAGAACGAGCCGCCAATTCGCTTTACCCTCGAAATTGAGCCGGGGTTGACCACCATCGTTGCGGACGAACTGCGCTTGCGACAAATGCTCGTCCACCTGCTAGACAACGCGCTGAAGTTCACGCCAGCTGGCGGCGAAATTGGATTAAAAGTGAGTCGCTGGCAAGACTGGATCGAGCTAACGGTTTGGGATACGGGGATTGGCATTCCCGAAGCCTCCCAACACCTCATCTTTCAGAAATTTCAGCAGTTGGAAAGCCCTCTGACTCGCCAGCACGAGGGAACGGGTTTGGGACTCGTCTTGACTCAGCGCCTGGCCCGCGCCCATGGCGGCGATATTTCTTTTATTTCTCAAGCCGGCCAGGGCAGTCAATTTACGCTCTTGCTACCGCCCGATCCTCAACCTCAAACGGCGGTTAATTCGTCAGCTGGAACCCCTCGGCGAGGGTCGGCTTTGCCCCCAACTTCTCCTCCCTACAAACCCTTAGTCTTAATTGTTGAATCCGCTCCTCAATATATCGAACAGTTGAACGAACGGTTGCAAGCCCTCAGTTACCGAGTGGCGATCGCGCGTTCCGGAACCGAAGCTTTGGAAAAAGCTCGCCAACTGCAACCCTGCGTTATTTTTCTCAATCCAGAGTTACCCTTACTCTCCGGTTGGGATGTCTTGATCTTATTAAAAGCCGATCCCAGAACGCAGAATATTCCCGCAATTGTCATGTCTGCTGTCGAAGAACAAGAACTGGCACGCCATAACGGGGCCAATGGTTTTCTCAACTTGCCCATTGAGAAAGTTGCGCTGCAGGAGAGTTTATACCGCTTGGGCGAGCAAATCGATCCGAACCATTCTGGTTTAACCATCTTGCGCCTGAGTCCGGGAGGCCTTCGCACCGCAGAGGAGCTGTCTCTTTTCTTGACGGAGGCCGATTCAAAAAGTTCGGGTTTGGCAAGCTTGAATTATCGCATTCTTAGCACTGACGATCTCGAACAGGCAGATATTTTAGGGCGAGTTTGGAACCCAGATGTCCTCTTGCTCGAGGGCATTTCGCTCGAAGATCCGGCAGGCTACTTGCGATCGCTCAGCCAGCACGATCATTTAGCGGCGCTTCCTCTCATTACCCTAGATGCCAAAATCACTGAAATTGCTAACAAAATTGGCGGTTTATCGGTTTTCCCTTGTTTGGCAGGTCTGGAGCGCCAAGGTGCTGGCGCTTTGCTACAAGTCATTCAAATTGCTGCGGGGTTGAGCGATCGCCTCAGGGTGTTAATCGTGAGCCAGGGTGTCAGTGCTGCAAGTGTTTCGGCGCAGGAGTCAGCAGAAGACTCCTGCGTGTCGAAGACTTCCCCAGACCTCCACGCCTTGAAAGACGACTTGCAAAAGGCAGGTTTTACAAGCGACATTGCCCCATCTTGGTCGGATGTTTTTCGTCAGATTAAACGCCAGAAAGTCGATGTCATCATTTTAGAGTTGGGCGAGCGATCGCTGGAAGAAATAACTGCCGAAGAGCCTTCCAGCCCCCCTCTGCGCGATGCCCTGAAACGTTTGGCCCAGTTGCCGATGAAACCGCCTCTATTCGTCCTCGATCGCCGCCAAAGTCAGGGTTCGGAACCGATTGATGCCGAACTGGAATCTCAGCTAGAAGACATTGCCACAACGATTTGGCGCAGTCCTTCGCCAGCTTGGGACGCGATTTTAGAGCAACTGCACGAAATGCTCGTGGGGCGATCGCCGGCGAGATTCAGAATTCAGAATACTGCGACGCAGAAGCAAGCTACAGAGTTCGGAATTCGGGATTAAGGTAAGCGATTTTGATTGCCGATTGAACTGGGTCACTGAAGCAAAATTTCGACCCCGGCGGTGGCTTGGACGAGGCGTTCGGCGAGAAGGCGAGCGATGAATTGGTGAAAAACGGCGGCGAGTTGGGGATTTTCTTCTTGCATCTTGTCGATCGCTTCGTTGGACAGGCGATAGAGGCGACTGGAGCGATCGGCGATCGCGGAGACGGGATGGGGCGATCGCCGGTAGAGTCCCGCATCTCCCACCACCGTTCCCGCACTGCTCGTTCCCAAGCGCTTCGTTTGGCCGTTTTCCAGCTCCAAAAAGAGGGAAACTTGACCGGATTCGACGAAGTAGAGCGCGTCGGGAATCTCTCCTTGTTGAAAGAGAACGTAACCGCTTTTTACCCGTAGTTTCTCCAGATAGCTCATGAAGGGGCGAACTTTCTCCGGGACAGGAAAAACTTCTTCGAGTTGCAGGACAAAGGGCATAAATCGCTTGCGGCGGAAAGTTGCCATCTCAATAATTTTGCTCTCGCACCACTCCACGCCGCGATCGAGGTCGGGAAAAATGTGGTAGATCGGCTCCCGATCTTCGGCTTCTTCATCGAGAAAGCCCCCTTTTTTCAACTTATTCTCGATCGCGCCGGCAATTTGCGTGAAGACGAGGGTGACATCGCACTGTCGGGCCAATTGTTTCATTTTGATGAAGCTAACGACAGCGGAGGAGTCGAGTCCGGCGACCAGCCGAAAATCCAAGACGAGAAAGCGGACGGTCGCATCGGGGTCGGCTAAGAGTTGCTGGCGAACGTAGCTCAGGAGAGTGTTGGCCGTACCGAAGAAAAGGTAGCCTTGCAAGCAGAGAATGGAAAGTTTTTCGCCTTGCGATCGCAGCAGTCGCTGTTCGTGGAACGATCGCTCAAATTTGCTGTGGTAATTCGTGCCAGAAAGCGCGTTGCGAATCACTCGCAGGGAGCTGTAGTTGATGGCAAACAGGAGACAGGCAATGACGACCCCAGCCGCAACGCCTGCTAAAAAACCAAAATTGGCAACAATGACTAAGATAGCCAAAATGAGCGCGTAGTCGAGGCGCGAGAGGTTAAACCACGCATCGTAGATCCACTCAATTAAAAGGCTAACGCCGATGTAAAGCAGGAGGCCGCCGAGAACGGGACGAGGGAGGTAGGAGAGCAGAGGAGCGCCGACCAGGAGGGCGATCGCGCACATTAGGCCGGCCGCAATGCCGGAAATGCGATGGCTGGCTCCGGTTTTGAAATTTAATAAACTGCGGCTGATGGAGAGATATCCCACCATTCCGCCGCACAGTCCGGCGACGGTATTGGCAATTCCCGCCGATCGCAACTCTCGATCGAGATCGACATCCTTCTCTGTGGCCAGTTCGAGGCCGGTGGCGCACAGCAAAATGGTGATCGCGACGACGACAATCAAGGTCATTAAATTATCGGTGCGAGCGCCCAGCACCGACCAATTCACCTGCTCCCAAGAGAAGAGCGATCGCGTTTGCCAAAATTCCTGAGTGGAGAACGTCTCTAGGAGAACCCCTTTGCGAATCGCTTCAGCAATGGAAATCCCCGCCAATTTCAAGACGAGGTGAACGAGCGCGATCGCGCCGAGTAGGAAGGAGGGAACGAGCCACAAATAGCGGTAGCGGCGTACGGCGATTTGGAGTGCAACGGCCAAAATTGCTCCCGGAATCCAGAGAACCAGGCGATCGGGTTGCAACAGCGCTGTCACATTTCCCCACTCTAGGGGAAGTCCCGCCATCACCTTGAAAGACCCTTGGGAAATCAACCAACCTACCCCGGCCAAAAATCCCCCAACCACCGGGTAAGGGATAAAGCGAATAAAGCGACCCAAACGGAGGCGACCCAACAGAAAGAGGCAAATTCCCGTCAGCACGGTACTGAGGATAATCGCCAGCCAAATGGTCGAAGCGAGTTGAGAGGGGTCGCCGCTGGCGAGAAAATTGCCCGCGATCGCTGCCGCCATCACCGCCAAAATTGCAGAAGAGTTAGAGTCCGGCCCGGCGATCGTAAAGGGAAGCGAACTGGTTAACGCAGCAACGACAGCAATTGTCGCCGCACCGATTAAAGCGCAACCAATACCGAGGGGTAACAACGATTGGAGATCGCCAGAGAAAATCAGCGCGGCGTAAGACATACTGTAGGTGAGCGTGACCAATCCAGAAATTCCACCGGCCAAAAGATTGGGGAGAAGATAGCCAAGACGCGATCTGTTCATTTCATTGCCATGCAATTTTCCGATACTTGAGTTTACCCAATATCGCTATCCCAACCGGAATGTCACTGCATCTCTCACGCTCATCCCCACTGTTGAGCGATCGCTTTGGCGACGGGATAGAGAGCGCTCCAGGAGCCTGCGTACAATGGAAATTCCCCTCTCAATGAGGACTTTTACCCATGGTTCAACAACTCCCCCCTCAAACCTCAGACATCATCTACCCCGAAAGCGACGGCAAACCCTTGGCTGACAATACCCTTCAATTTCGCTGGATCGTGACTCTCAAAGGGGGGATTGATGCCCTCTTCAAAGACGACCCCAATGTCTTCGTCGCTGGGGACTTACTCTGGTATCCCGTGCAAGGGCAGCCTAAAATTGTTCAAGCGCCTGATGTCATGGTTGCGATTGGCCGGCCTAAGAGCGATCGCCGCTCCTACAAGCAGTGGGAGGAAGATGATATTTCCCCGCAAGTTGTCTTCGAGATTGCCTCCAAAAGCAACACGGTGGCGGAACTGGAAGGGACAAAACATGACTTCTACCAGCGTCATGGCGTGGAGGAATATTACCTCTACGATCCAGAGCGAATTGTTCTCAAAGGTTGGCTGCGATCGCAAGATAAGCTCGAACCGATTGAGTCGATGCTCGGTTGGGTCAGTCCCAGACTGGGAATTCGATTTGAAATCGCTGACGGGGAACTTCAGGTCTTTCACCCGAACGGCGATCGCTTCCGAGACATTGCTGAGTACGACAGATGGGTTGAGGAAAAGGATCGGCAGATTGAGGAACGAGAACGGCAGATTGAGGAAAAGGATCGGCGAATCCTAGAGGAACAACGGCGATCGCAAGCGTTGATGGAGCAGTTGCGAGCGTTAGGAGTCGAGCCACTTGAATAACGTTAGGACTGACGCACTTCAGCATTGCAACACTTGATTTTCCATTGCCAGCTCATCGCTGAAACAACGAAATTTCGTTCAACTGCGTAAGTCCTGAACGTGAGTTCGACGAAAGGAAAAGACAAAAAAAGCACTCTTGTGTAGGCTCAATATAACCCTAAGAACCTAGAGCGAGTGCGATGACTAAGAGCGTTCGCGAAGCGTTGCCGAAGGCTACATTCGAGACATCGCAGTTTTTGGAACTTTTTGGTTAATCTCCTTGCTGGCTTGATTGCTTATACCTATTTGCCCAACAAACCTTCTCTCGATCTTCATCCCAAAGGCTTACCTGCTCTACCGCCTGCCCTTTTTTGAACTCGTCGAACTGACGTTTGTAAAGTCTCTCCGTAAGCCGGATTTGGTATCAGCAGTATCGGACGGGTCAAATTCTGGGAACCCAGGTGGATAAAGGACGAGTCCACGATTTCAAAATCCTCAAGGGGAGTCAGTTACACTTCCTTGCTTCCCAATTGTGTTGAGCAGACCGAGGCGATCGCTCAAAGCAATCGGCTGTTCATTAATCTGAAATTGGAAATTGGCCACAGCATCAATCAACTCCGATGAAGATTGATAGCCGGTGTGATCCGTTAAATCTTCTCTCAACCACTGCCAAAGATGCTCAACCGGCATGAAGTCTGGACTATAACCCGGTAGGGGTTCAAGATTAATGTTGAGGGCTTCTTCTCTTAAGCTTTCTTGACTCTGATACCAGCGAGGATAATTGACCTTTAACATCTCGGCTTTCTCGCTATAAACTCCAGTTTTCTATCTGGACGGGGTTTAACAGTCTATTTCTGTGCAAGCAGTACCGTAAGTTGTCCAAGTTGACGACGTAGCTTTTCCCGTTGTTGAAGGTAGGATTCTCCTTCATTGCTGTCAATTTTCCTCCGCAGCCAATCGAGTCCCTGTTTCAATTCCTCTGGTGTGGCTAGAGACCAAGTAGAGTCTCCATCCCGAAACTCTTGCTTGAATGGCCCTTCCATATCTAGATAAATATCAAGAGGCATATAGGTTTGAGATGAAACAATCGTTTCAATCTTTTGAAAACCGATTGCTTCGAGTTGAGTTCGCAGCCATTCTATTTTTGGTAATCGCGAACTCATTCTTTGGGTGGCAGAAGGAATCAGTTCTGTCCACCAATAACCCTCCATTTGTTCGGGAGCAGTTGTACTAATGGCAAAAACACCTCCCGGTTTCAGCACGCGATAAATCTCTGACAGCGCGTTCTTGAGATTCTCCCACCTGGGTTGCCGATTGGGGTCGTCGAGGTGATGAAGTACGAGATTGGCGATCGCGACATGGAAAGAACGATCTGGAAAAGGAATGTTTGTGACGCTACCCCGAACTAGACGAACATTAGGGCAATTGGTAAATTTTTTTCTGGCTTGCTCGAGCATTCCCTTATTTAAATCTAGTCCATAAATTTCCCCGACTCTGTCCTTCACTTGTTCAATATAGTTGCCCGTGCCGCATCCTGCATCCAGAAGAATCATCCGCTCGACTGGAACCTGGCAAGTTTTAGCACAAGTCTCAAGACTCCGTTGAATTTCATCGAGGGTAGGGACGATTCGACTTTTGTCGTAGTTCTTGCTCGTCACCGTGTAATTTTCGTACTTGCTCATTGACTGACCTTTTTTTTTTTCCTTATACGGTGTTTTGTTGAAGATTGGAAGATTAATTCACGCCTAAGTGAATTCAAGAGCTTTAACTCCCACCCTGTCTTTAAGTTTCTTTCCCTATTCCCTATTCCCTATTCCCTTCCCCTAGCTAGGGTTTCAGGTAATTCACATTAGACGTAATTCTTAGAAGACAGGGTTCCATCTTCAATTTTTTGGGACTCTGTCTTTAGAGACTTTGCTAGTTTGAGACATTTAGATATTTTGGGCGGCTTCAGACCGACTTTAAGACATTTAAGGGATGCAGCAGCGGTCGCAAAACGCGCCATCTTCTTGAGAGACCATCCCTGGAGATAGCCGTAGATAAAACCTGCCGAGAAGGTAGCACCAGCACCACATCCATCAACAGGTTGAATGGATGGTGCCCAAACCCTGATGATTTTGGAGTTAGTTGCAACCAGGCAGCCTTCTCTTGCTAGAGTTACGATCGCAATCTTGACCCCTGCTTTGAGCAACTTTTGAGCAACGACGATGGGAGACTCACTTCCTTGTTGTGCGGCATCTGTTACAGCCTGACAAATCGTAACTCTTCGAGCATAACGAGCTAAAATCTCAGGTTCTTGATGTCCGTGTTCTAGATTGAGAAATACTGGGATGTCTAACTTGTTTGCTTTCTTTATCGCTCGAAAAATGCGATCGCCATCATACCAGTCCGCATAGAGAAGACGGCTACCTTTGATGAGTCGCAGATCGGCAGTATCTAAGGTTTTGAGAACTTCAGGTTGACGCTGCCAGAAATAGGTTCGATCTCCCGTGCGATCGGAAATATTAACTTCACACGGAGTGCTAATTGTCGGATCTAGACGGACTTTACCCCAAACACCGAGAGATTTAAGTTGGTCGGCAACCCAACGTCCCTGACGATCGTCCCCTAACGTTGTGCCAATCAGACCGCTGCGTAACTTCCATCTTCGCAGCAAACAGGCGATAATAGCTGCATCGTCAGCAATAAAATCACGACCTTGTTTAATGAAGGTTCCTGTATTCTGTACGGGCCATCGATCGATCGTCAAGACCATCGCATAAACAATCATGCCAACGCAGACGACCTCTGCATTAGTCTGGGATTGTACCGCCCGAGCGGATGGATTTTTAGATGTCATTATTTTTTCCTAACACAAAGATACCCCTCAGTAAACCCGTTGCGAATATTTTGCTGGGCGACCTGAAGCGTGGCTTGGGTTGTCTTGCAGGAAACTTTGATGTTGAAGCAAGCCGTTTAAATTGGATTTTCCCCGATCGCGATCGCGCGAATTTATTTCGACATAAATTAAGGAGACAGAGCGATGGCTACCTTACCGATACTCTCACTAGAAAAACTACAAGATTTTAAGCATTTAAGTACGAGTAACGAAGAACATAAGCGCCTCTATAATATTTGCTACGAGCATGGTTTTTTCTATTTGAAAGACCATGGAATTTCGGCAGAGCTAGTTCGACAAACAATCGATGCTTCTCGTACTTTTTTTCAATTGCCAGAAGAAGTCAAAAAAGCTTACGGACAGGACAAGCAAACCGTTTATCCAAAAACGTCTAGAGGTTATGTCCCCCTCTACGGCGAAACGCTTCATGAAGCGGTGGGCCCCGATCCCAAGGCAGTGTTTGACCTGGGTTTAGAACGTCCCCCTTCAGATAAACCTTTTACCGGCCCGACCCTGATCCCCGATGACGATGTAGCACCCGGTTTTGCTGCATCCCACTATCAGCTTCAGAGGGAGATTATGACTAAAATTGTTCCTCCTCTTTTAAAAGCCCTAGCTGTTGCTTTAGATCGGGAGATAGACTGGTTAACCCCTTATTTTGACGATCCCATCCTCATCCACCGAACGATTTATTATCCTCCTCAAGGTGGCATTGCAGGAAAACACACAGATAATGGCATTTTTACCGTTTTGATTCAAGAGTATTTCTCAACTCCTTCTCTGCGAGTCTATACAAAAGATGCGTGGATTGATGCTGCGTGCTTAGAGGATGCTTTTGTCATTAATTTAGGGGATATGTTGCAACTGTGGACAAACGGTTTATTTGTCAGCACTCCCCACGAAGTCATTCATAAACTGAACAAGAGTCGTATTTCTATTCCCTTCTTCATCTATCCTAATATCAATACAATCATCGAGCCATTTGGAACAGAAGAAAAGCTTAATTCTACTGAGATTATGCTCAAAAACTTTAATTCAATTTGGGTCACTAAGACTGGAGCCGGTCGCGCTCAAGAGTTAAAGTAACGCGAGTGCGGGATAACCTGGCCGATTGGAGAGATAGAAACTCTGCGCGATCGCGCTACAACAACTCAGGATCGTCTCGGCCGATCTAACATAGGCGTAAAGTCTTCCTTCCCGAACAACGATGGTTTCTTCCACCCCCAAACAGGTGACAATTCCTCCCCTCGAAAACGGCGATCGCCTGACGCGCTACGAATTCGAGCGGCGCTACCGCGCCATGCCAAATCTCAAAAAAGCCGAACTCATCGAAGGAATCGTTCATATGGCCTCGCCGCTCCGTTTTGAACCCCATGCCGAACCTCACGGCGATTTAGTCGGTTTGTTGTGGACTTACAAGATGGCTACCCCAGGCGTTCGACTGGGAGATAACCCCACGGTTCGCCTCGACCTCGATAATGAGCTTCAACCCGATGCGGTCTTGCTCGTCAATCCCGCTGCCGGAGGACAGTCTCGGTTGAGCGAAGAGGGTTATATCGACGGCGCGCCGGAGTTAATCGTCGAAGTGGCCGCCAGCAGTGCGGCGATCGACCTCCACGCCAAAAAACAAGCCTATCGCCGTAATGGAGTTAAAGAGTACGTGGTTTGGCAGGTGTTGGACGAGCGGTTGAGTTGGTTTTATCTAGAAGAAGGAGAATACCGCGATTTACCCGCCGACGATCGGGGAATTCTTCGCAGTCAAGTGTTTCCAGGATTGTGGTTGGCGGCCACAGCGTTACTGGGGGGACAGATGCAGCAGGTGTTAGCGGTGTTGCAGTCGGGTTTAGATTCGCCGGAACATGACGCTTTTGTCCGCGACCTGAGAGCCAATTAATCCTCGTTCTTTTCCTCGTACTGGCTGGCAAAAACGATCGCGCAGGTGGAGTCGTAGCGGCTGTGGGAAGCGCAACTCACCCCTGCTTTTTGAAACGCTGGGTCTAACAAGTTGTTGCGATCGCGTCGATCTTCGATCCCATCGTCAATCAGCCACTCAGTGACGATCGCTTCGGCGGTTTGCTTGCCATAGCTGAGATTCTCGGCCCAGCGTCCCTGCCAAGTTCCGTAGCGTTCGAGGCGATCGCTCGCACCACTCTCATCGCTTCCTTGGTGTCCCGTTTCTCCCGTTGCACCGGAGTCGGTAACGCGATCGCGGACGGACTGAGACATTCCCGAAGAGAGGGTGAGGGGAGGGACGGGAGCCAGTAAATTGAGGATATTGATCGCGCCATTAACCGCTGAAATTCCTTCTCTCGTTCGATAGCGGCGACCGGAGGGTAGAACCAGAGTTGCATCATCGACAAAGCGCTGCCGCCACGCTTCTAAGATGGGAATATAAGACTTGGGGTTGGCGCGCACTCGATTAATTTCGAGCAACAGAGATTGGGCAACTGCGTTGGGATCGAAGTCAGATCCCTCCGGAGATCCTGGCGAGGTTGCGGGTTCTGAGTCCAGTAGTTTGAGAGGTGCGGGTCGAACGACCGGCTCTGCGATCGCCATTTCTTCAGCCGCAAACGCGATCGCGAATCCTGGCTGGCCTTCAAGGTCGCCGGCAACCCCGACAATCTTAAAATCTGGGTTCAAAATATTTCGGCGGCGATCGCGGCGAGTACGACCGTCATCAATCAGAAACTGCAAGATTATATCCTGGGGAGAACTGAAATCTCGGTTCAAAGTGACGGCAATATCCGCCATCACTGAATTATCGCCCCCCTCAGTTCGGTCGAACAACTGTTGAGCAACCCCAGACATTTTCTCAGAAAGCGCGATCGCCGCCCTCGGCCGCGCAGATTGCAAAAACCACAAAATTTCTCGAACGACGGCTTGCCCCTCTTTCGTTTCAATCCGTTCGCCAGAGGGAAGTTGAATGGTTTTGTAGCTAACAAATCGATCGAGCCAAGCTTGCAATCGGGGAATATAACCGGCTGGATTTGTTCGCACGGCGTTGATTTCATCAACAATTGTCTGGCCTAAATCTGCGTTGCGAGTGGATGCGGATGATTCGGTCATGTCAGCTATTTTAGAAAACCCAACGTTTGCAATTTTTATAACCTACTATCGCACTGCTGTTAAGACATCAAGCCCTCGAAGATTTCACAGAAGGTTGTTTCGGTATAGTGGCTGGCTCTGGAAGCAGAAGCTTGTTTGTATGCTTGCAGTTGGGCAAAATCGCCCGTCAAAGTTGCAATCTGTTGGCTTAACTGCTCGATATTCCCGCACTCAAACACCCGACCGGCTGGGGGAGCTGCCATCCAGTCAGGGTAAGATCCGGTTCGATCGGACAGGAGCAAGGCTAACCCGGAAATTGCTCCGTCCAAGATTGAGTAGGGCCAGGGATCGGCTTGAGAGGGGTGCAACAATACGTCTGCGGCCTGAAGAATTTTTGGAATCTCGCTTTGGTTGCGAAATCCCCACCAGCGAATTTTGTCCGCGACTCCCAATTCTTGAGCCAAGGTCTTCAGTTCGGCTTCGAGGTCGCCGGAGCCTAGAAACCAGAGTTTTATCGGATGTTGGGAGCAGCGCGCGATCGCGCGAATGGCATCTGCGGGCCGCTTGCGGGGGATCAATTTGCCCGACACGACAAAAACAACCTCTTCAGCAGTTGCCCCAGTTTCCGCGCGAAAAGACTGGCGAGCTTCCTCCCCGTCAAACGCTCGGACGCGAAACACTTGGGAGTCGGAAACGCAGGGAACCCACGCCAACTGCGCTTCTTTCGCCCCATTCTCCTGCCAAAATTTCTTATTTTCCCGACCTTGATAGGTCACCGCACGCGCATCGCGAGTCATGAAACTGACCAGTTGGCGGCGAATGGCCGACTTCCAAGCCACTTTCTCCGTCAGCGTATCGCCATCGCAGCGAATAGCAAAGGGAACCCGATGCTGTTTTGCCCACCACCACCCTTGAACGGAGATGGCGTGGGTGTAGCCATTGAGATAGAGAAAATCTGGCTTAAACTCTTCTAACACGCGGCTGAGGTGCTGGCTGCGGCTGTTGAGGAAGGGGCCGTAGGTGCGTTGAGCGGAGTCGGGGAGTAGAATTTCTGCAAAACTTGTTTGCTCGCGATTGTCCCAGTCAATTTTTAACCCGAAGCCGCGATCGCGGAACGACTGCGTTTCGTGAGCATAAATCGCCAGCACCTCAACATTCTCGCGTCGATGCAGTTCGTCAAGCAAATTGACAAAATATTGAATTCGGTGGGTTAACAACCAAGTAACTCGCGGTTTGGACATCTTTGGAGTAGAGGCTGGGTTTCCCAACCTGGCGTTGTTTATTTAGGGGATGAATCAGAATTCCGCGAGCCATACATAACTGATCGCTTTAGAGGATGTCTGAAAAGTATAGAAGGAGAAAAAAGTTAGGGATTTAGTCTGTAAAAATACTGAAGTCCCTAACTCCTTGAAAGATGTCATCATCATATCCAACAGACCTCCCCGATGCCCAGTGGGAGCTAATCCAACCTCTGCTCCCCGCTCCTAAATCCGGTGGCCGACCTCGTTCTACCGACCTTCGTGCCGTATTCAATGCCTTGCTCTATATCCTCACCGAAGGCATTGCGGGGGCGACTGTTGCCCCACGACTTTCCCAAGTGGAAGACTTTTGGATGGCTTTATTGGTGTCGTCGTTTGAGTCGAGATTATGAATGTACCACCGAGAGCGCAATTGCTTGGATTTATCTAGCTTCTATTCGCCTTCTACTGAGGCGACTCGCGTGACTTTTTGACTTTTCAGACATCCTCTTAGCTTTCTTAAGGAAATAGAGTATTTTGACTCAACTAATAAAAGAACGCACTACAATCTCCATCCCCCAGCAACTTCTAAGATTTGTCCAGTAATGTAATCTGCTTGAGGACTGATAAAGCAATTAACGGCATAGCAGATTTCTTCAAGTGTTGCAGGTCTTTTCTTGGGGAGTAGTGGAATAACTTCCTCTAAACCAATAGAGTTTTCTGCAACCCCTGGAGAAACCACATTGACAGTAATGTTTTCTTTAATTAACTCTTTAGCTAGAGCCTTGCTGTAGCTAACGAGAGCTGTTTTAGCAATTCGATAGACCGGTTGTTCGTCATCGGCTATCGTATGTTGGGCGCTAGCAAAGGCAAAGTTGACGATCCGCCCCCAGCCTGCTTCGCTAAGATGGGGAAGTATTGCTTGAGTCACATAGTAAGTACTATTGAGGTTTGAATCAAGGATGTGATGCCACTCTTCTAGAGAAGCGAGAGTGAGTGGTTTTTCTAAATAGTTGCCCACACTATTAATAACGACCGATAAACCTTCTAGCTGTTCTGCTGCTTTTTCTACTAGACATTCAACGTCCTCTAGTTTGGTAATATCTGCTTGCAGGGCAATCGATTTGACACCATGGGTTGCAGCTTCCTGGCTAGCTTTTTGAGCGGCTTGGGCACTCTTATTGTAGTGAAATGCAACATCAAATCCTTGACTTGCTAGATCTAGCGCGATCGCTCGTCCAATTCCCACCGCAGAACCTGTAACCAGAGCTTTTTTTAGCATTATCTTGATGTTCGGACTTATCCTTACACAGCACCTAAAATGTCTAAAACTGCTCTAATTTTCGCAGTTTCGTGGGTTCTAACAATATTGCTTCCGCCCAAAGCAGCGAAGACAGACATAAACACTTGAGTACTTCTAACTTCTTCTCCGAAAAATTCCATGGAGGTGGGAATCATGTTGAATACAGGAAATCCTAGTTTCTTCAGTCTAAAGGCACTCAAGAGAGAGGTTATTTGATAACGGACTCGACTGGGTGCATTGTTGTATTGCAAGTAAAAGTTAGTGTATCCCAGAGCGATCGCTGGATCGATCATGATTTTTGTGACCCCTATTTTAGTGGCTTTTTCGATTTCCCCAGCTAAAAAATCGTACACTAAATTTACAGGATCTTTTGCGGTCTTGAAATCAAAGTCTCCCACATCTCTGGCATGTTTTCCTTGGACGTAGCAAATAATAATCCCTGCATCATAATCAGCAACTGCTTGATACATTTTCTCGCTATGCTCGGTTCCTGTAAAGTTGATGACATTAGCACCAGCTTTTAAGCATTCCCTTGCCACTTCTGGGTAATAGGTTTCAACCGAAGTCAACACACCTTCTTCACTCAGAGTTCGCAAAATCGGCAGAAGTTGACTGGTTTGTTTAAATTCATCTGCTCTTTGGGTATTTGCTGTCGTCGCTTCCGTGCCAAGATCGACAATATCAGCACCCTGAGCAGTTAAGACTTTAGCCCGCTGGATAGCCTGTTCTGGCGTATAACAAACTGAGTGGTTCCACCAAGAATCAACTGAAAGGTTAATGACTCCTAAAATAGCAGTGTGAGAATTAAAGTCAAAGTATTTATGACCAATTGAAAACTCTTTGACTTGGGTAAAGTATTCGTTTTGGTAGCGATCGTATACTTCGTAAAGGTCTTTCAGGGTAAGCATCGTCAGATCTGTCGTATCGTTAACAGTGGTGAGGAATCGATCGCTTTCGCAATTGTCAATTGAGGAAGTAGAAATTCCTAAGCTTTATTTTAGCAAAGTTTGGGAAATTCGCTCTAGAACCAGAAAATTCTACCTGCTCAATTCAAATAGAACCGAGCAATATTATTCTTGATATAATCCTCAATTAAAGTTTGGGTATAGGTATTTAGGGGATAAGCCATAGCTTCTTGGGGACTTACCCAGGCCCATTCGACAATTTCCTCATTGGGAATGATATTGTCCTTGACTGAGAAAGCATAATAATTCATCATCACAAAGTGTGCTTCCGTGCAAAACTGCATATCAATCACGGCTTCTTGCACCAAAGCATAGCGAACCTGAGTCAGTGTTAAGCCGACTTCTTCCTGAAATTCTCGAATCAAAGCTGAAATGAGACTTTCTCCCCATTCCACTTTGCCTCCCGGTACTCCCCAGGTTCCTTTCCATTTAGTGGTTTTGACAATTAAAACCTCTCCTTTATCATTCGTGACTAAGGCCCCTACCGTGACTAAGGGAAACTTTTTTTTCATTCGTTAACGACTTAGATGTGTCAAAAATTTTGTAATAACTGGAAGTTTGATTTTACTACCAAAGTCAAAGGATTTGAGCTTCTCGACACTCTCCGGGTTCGGTTGATAAGTATCAATATTATCGGAGACCCAACAGGTTCCAACACTCCAACGAATCACATCCACCAATAATTCATCGGTTAAGCCCATGTTTTTCCCCAGTTGATTGGCTTCCCCTAAGATTAGGTAATTGATATATGCCATAAAATCTGCGAGAGATTTAGCAATATCCATCAATTTTTCATCTGCCAAAGGTTCTGGAGGAGCATATTTCAGTTGATAAGGCAGAGGTTTAATGCGACCAAAACTATCTTTTACTCTTTCTTCGGAATGAACGTAACTGCGATCTAAACCATAAGGGGAAGGAGCCGTAAAATCAGGCACTCTCAAATCTAAATTGTTGTCTTCTTCAATTAATTTTGTTACCTTCACATGGTTATCATGAGCATCATATTTCTGGCCGGCTTCTCTATATCTTTCTTCAACAATACGACCTAGTGGTAATGGAATCTTCAATTCATTGGCTAAGTTGACCGTTAAATCTGTATCTTTTACCGTAATTTCCAAAGAGCAGGAATAATCATAACTGCCATCAAAAACAAAGGGGGTTACTTGCTCTGTCACCACACTATTTCCTTTAGATGCTCGGATATAATCCCACATCCATAGCAGCGGTATATTATTGATTTTACATATCATCAGCACTTCCCCTAATGTCAACATTTGTGTATAAAACAGCAAGTTTGTTAGCAGTTTTACGGTTTGTGCTTCTCCAATCGTATTGCTGACAAAGAAAGATATTTTGCCGATCGCATTCAAGGTTTCTCTACTTAGATCGTAGCCTTCTCGATCGCCACTAACATAGTAACTAACATTACAAAAATCTACACCCATGTGAGAAAGATTGCTCACCGGAGATTCTAAACTGAATATTCTTTTTTTGCCTGCTTCTTCTGCTATATTTTGGGTATTGTGATAGTCAGTTGTGGAAAAATCCATCCAAGTTGCACCCGGCCTCATCCCTTCTACCGCACCGGTTTCCCCTAACATATTTTCTGAAACATGATGGGGTAAGGGTAAATTAGTAATGACCAAATCCGCACCTTGGGCAGCTTCCTTGGGACTGTCTTTCCAAATAGCCCCTTTGGCAATGACGGTTTTTGCGGCTTCCGGATACTTATCATAAACTTGGACTTCATACCCGTCCTTAAGCAGTTTGTAGATGTGCTGTTTGCCCATAGCGCCCGTGCCGATGTAGGCAATTTTCTGCTTCGTCATAATTTTTGTCTGAATATTTAAACTGAATTGAGTTTGTTAGGGCGAACTAGATTGAGAGTTTATCCTTCATTCATGGAAATGACAACTTTTCCACAAAAGCTTTTGCTTTGGAAAAATTTTTGAGCCGCTTGAATTTGAGACAGAGGAAAGGTTTGAGAAACCGCAGGCTTTAAACGATTTTGATTGATATAGTTTGCTAAGCGTTGAAAGACGGAGGCTTCCATTCGGGTTGCACCAATCATTTCCAAATCTTTGTAAATTAACTCTCGGAGATCGAGTTGAATGAGGGGGCCGCCGATCGCCCCGCAGGCGACATACCGACCGCCAACTTGCAAGTGTTTCAAGAGTTGGGGAAAATATCCTCCGCCCACGGTGTCAAGATAGACGGTAATTTTGCGATCGCCTAACGCATCGATTGGATTTGCGCGATCGCCCACCCGATCGGCACCGAGTTGCCGAACAAAATTATGCTTGCTCTTACTGGCGATCGCGATCGCCGTTGCACCTCGCAATTTGCACAGTTGAATCAGCGCGCTTCCGACTCCTCCCGAAGCGCCCATAATGAGTACAGTATCATTGCCGGTGACGCGACCTTTAACCGCCATATTTTCAGCCGTGGAATAAGAGCAGGGAAAGCAAGCTAATTCAACATCGGATAGGGGGGAGGCGATCGGATAAACATTGGAGGCGGGAATCACCGCATACTCGGCAAACCCTCCATCAAGTTCGCTACCAACGTAGCGATCGCCCGCACCAGAGTGGCCATCTCGAACCCAAGGATCGACGATCGCCCGCTGTTCTAGGAGTTGGGGGTCAACATTTTCTCCGACCTCAACAACTTTGCCAACAATATCGGCTCCTTGAATTCGTGGAAATTCTATGAAGGCTCCTCCCCATGCTGTTGAAGTTCTAACAGCTTGGGTTGCTGTATCTTGAAGGACGGCTTCAAACTCCTGCTCTGCCGCATACCAACCTGTACGGGTATTAATATCTGTATTATTGACAGAACAAGCTCCCACCTTAATCAAAACTTCTCCTGCTTGGGGTGACGGTTTAGCCACTTGGGTATAGACCAGTTTCTCTGGCCCGCCGTAACCCGTGAGAAGTACCGCATTCATCAGTTCTGTCATCGCTACCTATGAATTGCAATCCTCCCCCGATCTCCCTCAAACTAGTTGGCGAAACTGCCTCTAGATTCTCAATGAAAAAATTTCCAGAGTGGAGTTACCGCTATCTTCCCCCTAGGATAGAGGGATAAGAAAGAAGCTTCAGCGAGATATTTCCAACCTGCTAGCAAACTTTCAAAGCCCAATAGTGAGCGTCTTCTTCTGCAATATAAGGGCCGTCCATAATCGAGCTAATTAGCGTCGCTTTATTTTCCGCCTCAAAGCGATCGCAAACTTCTTGAAAGTTCGTGCTATCGTAATAACTTTTGCGAGTGCTAACAACAACTAAGCCGCCAGGTTTAGTAACGCGAATCATCTCATTCATTGCTGTGGGAGGAACGTGACCTAAGGTGAAAACGCCACAGCTAATCGCAGCATCATAGCAATTATCGGCGTACGATTCGATGCGCTGAGTCATATCGCATCCACCCGTTAACGTCCGATAAGCTTGGGTTTTTCCTGCTTTCTCAACCATGCCAGGAGATAGATCGAATCCATCAACATTGTGATAGCCTTTGCGACGAAGGGCAAGACCGACAAGGCCAGTACCGCAACCTGAATCTAGGATTTCGATCGCAGGATTGCGTAAATGCAGAAACTTGCCATCTTGTTTCGGCAGTAAATCAAAGTAGTCAGCAATGTAATCGGGGCCAGAATAATCTTCGTTGGTGACATCGCGATCGTAGGTGTTCGACCAACAATCGTAATATTGGACAAGATCTTCAGGATTTCCAGAAAGCTTGTGAGCTTCCTTAATTGCGTCAAAACTATTGAGGTTGTTGAAAGATGTTGCTTGAGTCGTACTGGTACCCACAATGTAGACCTCTGATGGCTAACAATTTCTGAAATTTCTGCAAGAGAAGGAAGCAAGATAAAGCTAGAGAGGACTAAGATTTTCAATGATTATGTTCGCTTGCAGAGTGAAGCCGGCAAAAGGCAAAAACTCCCTTCTTCGCACAGAGGCAAGGCTAAATGATTTTCCTGAGATTGTCAATGAATGTGAAGGGGTTGAGAGGGGAGCATCCCAAAATCAGCTTCAGAACCCAATGGCATTCTACTGGGTATATACCGTACAGTTGGAAAATCAAAATAAGCTGCTCGACGTTCGACATTTAAACTGTGGCATCCCAATTCTCCTCCAGAGTATGGGATGCGAGCAAACCCAATTTAAGAGTGTGACAGCTTATACTCCCAAACACTACGGTTATGCTCTTTATCCCTCTTCTTTCAGATTGGGTTCAAAGCTTAATTTTTCGGAGTGTGTTTCTTGAAGTCCGCCGACGTAGCGCGATCGCGGTCGAGGAGTTAAGGCCCACCCTTGCTTTCGGGAGTAGCTGTGAAGCGCGAGCAAAGATCGTCCGTCCCCTGAGACCATTGCAGTAACTGCCAGTGCAACAGGCCGCACCTTCTGGGTATAATCACCTCAGTGAATTAAACAATAATGAATCGCGCGATCGCAGTTTACCCAGGCAGTTTCGATCCCATTACCTACGGACACCTCGACATTATAAAGCGAGGCAGCAAGCTCTATGAGCGGGTGATTGTGGCTGTTTTGTGCAACCCCAACAAAAAACCCCTCTTCACCCTTGATAAGCGCGTCGAGCAGATTCGCCATTGCACTCAGAACTTAGCAAACGTTACAGTTGACAGTTTTGCCGGCTTGACAGTGGACTACGCACAATCCTGCAATGCAGGAGTTCTCTTGCGAGGGTTGCGGGTACTCTCGGATTTTGAAGGCGAACTTCAGATGGCCCACACCAATACAACGCTTAACCCCGACATTGAAACCGTTTTTTTAGCCACCTGTAACGAGTATAGTTTCTTAAGTAGTAGTGTCGTGAAAGAAGTTGCCCGCTTTGGCGGTTCCCTCGATCGCCTTGTGCCTGAGAATGTTGCGAGAGAAGTTTACCAATGCTACGCCAAAACTCATCCAGGAGCGACCCCGATCGCGATGAACTCAACCCATCCCCACAACCCCTCTCCGGCCGCGCCGGGAACTTCGATATCCAAGCCGAACTAAACAGCATCGAAGAACTCGTCCTCGACAGCACGCGCATTCCTCTGCTGGGAAAAACATTTGTTGATGAAGAAGAGCTTCTCGATCGCTTGGATTTGGTGAGAATTAATTTGCCGCAAGCGTTTGAAGAGGCAGTTGAAATCGTCCGTCAAAAGGAAGAGATTCTCCTGCAAGCAGAAGAGTACGCTCAGGACATTATCGAAGCCGCTCAACAGCGAGCAGCCGAGTTGTTGGACGAAATGGGGATTGTGCGCCAAGCCGAGTTAGAAGCCAGTCAAATTCGCGCTTCAGTGCAGCAAGAGTGCGAGCAAATTCAACAATCGACCCTCACTGAAATCGAGCAGATGCGCCGTCAAGCCAAGCAAGAAATTGAGCAATTGCGTCAGATCGCGCTGGCAGAATGCGAGGATATTCAAGATGGTGCGGATGAGTACGCCGACACGGTTCTCTCCAACATCGAACAGCAACTCAATCAGATGCTCCGCATCATTCGCAACGGCCGCCAGCAACTCGGTAACGAACCCGCCGCTAAACCCAGTTCTGCGCGCAAAGATTCGGCGAGTTCGTCCCCAACCCCTTCATCGAGACAAAAATCGGGATAGACCTCTTCCAAGGAGTCAGAGAGGTCGGCTAAAGGCTTTGTCAAACAGTCCATCAAACTCGCGATCGCGAATATCCCACTTCCACAAAAAATTTGATAGCCTATGCAAATAGCTTTGGGAACGAATAAATAACAGTGGATATTCAGATTGGTCGCGGCAAAACCGCAAGAAGAGCCTATGGCTTTGACGAAATTGCGCTAGTCCCCGGACAGCGCACCCTAGACCCCGGCCTGGCAGATACCCGCTGGCAAATTGGAGGGATCGAGCGGGATATTCCCATCATCGCCAGTGCCATGGATGGCGTTGTTGATGTCCGCATGGCCGTTCTGCTCTCGCAATTAGGGTCAATCGGGGTGCTAAACCTCGAAGGCATCCAAACCCGCTACGAAGACCCAAACCCAGTTCTAGAGCGGATAGCTGCGGTCGGGAAAACCGAGTTTGTAGGGTTGATGCAAGAACTCTACGCAGAACCGATTAAACCCGAACTGATTGCGCGGCGAATCGCAGAAATTAAGGAGCAGGGGGGGATCGCTGCAGTGAGTTTAACCCCTGTTGGCGCGGTGAAGTTTGGGAAGGTTGTTGCCGAGGCACAGGCCGATCTACTCTTTATCCAAGCAACGGTTGTTTCCACAGATCACCTTTCTCCCGAATCTGTCGCGCCTCTTGACTTAGCTCAATTCTGTCAAGAGATGCCCATGCCTGTCGCGTTGGGGAACTGCGTTACCTATGATGTGGCGCTCAAGCTGATGCGGGCCGGCGCAACGGCGGTTATGGTGGGGATTGGCCCCGGTGCTGCTTGTACCTCTCGCGGAGTTTTGGGGGTCGGCATTCCCCAAGCAACTGCTGTGGCCGACTGTGCGGCAGCGCGAGATGATTTTGAGCGAGAAACGGGTCAATATATCCCCGTAATTGCCGATGGTGGAATTGTCACGGGGGGCGATATTTGTAAGTGTATTGCCTGCGGTGCGGATGCGGTGATGATTGGTTCTCCGATCGCGCGGGCCGCAGAAGCGCCGGGCAGCGATTACCATTGGGGCATGGCAACTCCCAGTCCGGTACTGCCGCGTGGAACGCGCATCAATGTGGGAACGACCGGAACGATTAAAGAAATTCTCGTCGGCCCTGCTAAGTTAGACGACGGCACTCACAATCTTTTAGGCGCGTTGCAAACGAGTATGGGAACGTTGGGAGCTAAGGATATCAAGCAAATGCAGCAAGTCGAAGTGGTGATTGCCCCGTCGCTGCTGACGGAAGGGAAGGTTTATCAAAAAGCCCAGCAGTTGGGGATGGGTAAGTAGTACCGCTACGCGGAATTCAGAGTTCAGAATTCAGAATTCTTGGATTGTCAGTCCTTTCATCGATTTTGAATGGTCGCTCAATTTCTGCCCCGGCCTAGTGCTTTGTCAATTTTCAATTGAGGTCGGGGGACGACGAGGGAGATGGGGAACAAGGGGGAAATCGACAATCCCTCATTTCGTCCTTGACAGACCACTACTTCCTCCTTTTACTCAAAGCGCCACAGTTTGATGCTTTTGTCTTGAGAACCGCTGGCAATGGTTTTTCCGTCGGGACTGATGGCGATCGCGAGAACTCCAGCGCTGTGGCCGGTGAGGGCGTGCAGTACTTGGCCGCTACCGGGATGCCAAAGTTTAACAGTGGTATCGGCGCTGCCGCTAACGAGGAGGTTACCTTGTTGGTTGAGGGCGATCGCGCGGACGGTATCGCTGTGGCCGGTGAGGGTCTGGCATGCTTTCCCCGCAGCCAGATCCCAGAGTTTAATCGCGCGATCGCTGCTCCCGCTGGCTAAGAGTTGGCCGCTGGGGCTAAAGGCGAGAGATTCGACCGGATCGGAATGTCCGGTTAGAGTTCGGGATTCTTCTCCCGAAGCGAGCTCCCAAAGTTTAATGGCGCGATCGCTGCTCCCGCTGGCGAGAATTTTCCCATCCGGACTCACCGCTAAACTGCAAACTGCCCCAGAATGTCTGCTTAGAGTTCGAGATTCTTCCCCCGAAGCGAGATCCCAAAGTTTAATCGAGCGATCGCTGCTCCCGCTGGCGAGAATTTTCCCATCTGGGCTCACCGCTAAAGCTTGCACCCAACCGGAGTGGCCCGACAATTGCCCAACTTCCCTCTCCCCTTGCCACAGGCGAATGGTGTAGTCCCAACTACCAGCGATGAGGGTTTCGCCATCGGGGGTAAAAAGAAGGGCAGCGACGATGCTGCGAGGGCCGGAAAAACTTGTCAGGAGAAGGTTGCTCCTGAGATCCCAAAGTTTAACGGTGCGATCGGCACTGCCACTCGCTAGTATCTGACCTTCTGGATGGAAAGCGATCGCGTTAATCGAGCTTCGATGTCCCGTCAAGGTGCAAAAACACCGCCAGGAGGGGAAAAGAGCATTTTGAGGCGCAGAAGGGGGGGAAGGGCCTTCTGAAGCCGTCTGAACAACCGTGGAAATCAGCGTTTGGCCGGCGTGCAAGTCCTGGTAAATCTCGGCAGCGGATTGATAGCGATCGCGCACCGCCTCAGCCAGCATTTTGTCAATTATTTTCCCCAAGCGATCGCCAACTGGAACGGCGAGATAATCTCGCCAGGCCCCAATCCCATCCAGACTACTTAACAGCTCAAACGGGTGCATTCCCGTCAGCCAATGAACGCAACTCACGCCCAAACTATACAAATCGCTTGCAAAAGTGGCTTTCCCTCGCAGTTGTTCCGGTGCGGAATAGGCCGCAGACCCAATCAACGTCCCCGTTTGTGCTAGCCTGCTTTTTGCTGTCACTTTCGCCGTACTAAAATCAACGAGAAAAAGGGGAGACAGCGGCGAGCAAACAACAGGGCGAATCAAATTTTTTGGGTTGAGATCGCGGTGAATAATGCCGCTTTCATGGATAAATTGCAAGACCGGGAGAAGGTCGTCCAGCAATTGCTTAATTTCCGCTTCTCCGTAAATTTCGCCCTCTAGCGTTTGCCCGACGATCCACTCCTGCACCAAGATAGGCAAGGCACGAGCAGCCCCCCCATCCGACTCAAAATATGCCCACAGTTGTGGAATTTGGGGGTGTTGTCCCAACGCTTGCAACTTCATCGCCTCCTCCAAGAAGGCGTGGGTTGCCCCCTCGCGACTCGTTCCGCGATCGAACAGTGCGACCTGCTTAATCGCGCAGTTCCGACGTGCGGGGTCGGACTCATCAACGCAAAAAAACGTTCGTCCTGCACCCTTTTCCCCAATGGGTTTGAGGGCCCGATAGCGATCGCCCAGCAGCAAGCGAGAACCGCATTGGATGCAAAACCGATCCGGGCCGGGATTTGCAGGATGAGGGCATTGAGGGTTGAGACAATAGCTCATGGGACGATTCGGAGGTGGAAGTCGATAAGGCAGAAGGATAAAAAGCGAGGGAAAAGCGCCGAGACCGGTACTCCGCGGGGCGCGAAAGACGCAAGGGAATGCCGACAAGCGCAAGCGGTCGAGGGACGGCGAGGTTTCCTCGCCGTGTCCAATCGACCAAGAGAGGGAACGCTCGGTAAGACAGGCACTCTTGCAATAGGGACAAGTTTAATTATCAGCAAGGTTGGTAGGTTTTGGTATATGGATACAAACTCAAATAGCCCTCTGATGCATTAGAGTAAGGAGCGGAGTTTGGGGGGCATTGATGACAGATTACGACTCGCCTTGGAAAGAGGCCATCTCTCTCTATTTTCGCGACTTTTTGCGCTTCTTCTTCCCCCTCATTGAAGCCGATCTCGATTGGGAACAAGGATTTGAGTTCCTCGATACCGAATTGCAGCAAATCAAACGCGAAACCGAAACCGGCCGGCGGGAAGCGGACAAGTTGGTGAAGGTTTGGCAGCGCAATGGCAAAGAAACCTGGGTTCTGGTTCACATTGAAGTGCAATCCCAGCCCCAATCCGAATTTGCCGAACGGATGTACCTTTACCACAACCGCATTTTCGACACCTATCGCCGTCCCGCTGTCAGTTTGGGGATTTTGGCCGACCCGCAGCAATCCTGGCGACCCCATCGCTACAAGCGAGAGTTGTGGGGATGCCGTGCGATTTTAGAGTTTCCCATCGTCAAACTCCTTGACTACAATGTTAGGGAGTTAGGAAATGACCAAAATCCTTTTGCAGCCATCGTTCAGGCTCATAGAACCGCTCAAGAGATGGGTCAAGACCCGCAGCGAGACTATGAGAATAAGTTAGCGTTAGTCAAAAGCCTCTATCAACGAGGACTCGATCGTGCAGAGATTGTTGAGTTATTTAGGTTAATTGACTGGCTGATTGCCTTGCCGGAAACTCAGGAACGACGACTGTGGGAAGAGATTGAGAATTTAGAACGGGAGAGAGGGATGCCTTATATCACCAGTGTTGAGCGGTTTGGGATTGAGAAAGGACGACAGGAGGGTTTGCAGGAAGGACGACAAGAAGATATTCTTCGCATCCTCGAAGTGCGTTTTGATGGGGTTCCGTTGGAATTGAGGGAGCGAGTTGGGAAGATCGAAAAGCTTGAAGTGCTTGAGATGCTTCTCGTTCAAGCTGTGACGGCTCAATCCTTAGAAGCTTTTGAGTTGGCTGCCGAGCAATCTACCGCCAAGATGACGGAAGGAGAGGTCAGTTCGGGTGAAGAGGAGACTGAATCCGATCGCGCCGATGAAGGCCATCACTAGGGCGATCGCTGCAAACGGAAAGGCACGTATTTTTTAAAGACTTGTAAGAATCCTGAAGTTGGATTGTATCCCTTCCCTCAAAGTTGCCAGCCCGTGGAGAAATGGTTAGGATTTTGAAAGAAAAACCATGGCAGAACCGAGCTTTCAGGCTTATTTATTGGAGAGGCATTTAAGAAAAAATGAAGTCGAACGCTACGATCGCGGTCTTAATAACCTGTTTCAATCGCAAAGCCAAAACCCTAGAAAGCTTAAGGTTGCTGTTCGCGCAAGACCTGCCCCCCGATGTCTCCCTACAAGTTTATTTAGTCGATGATGGCAGTACTGATGGGACGGGAGAAGCGATCGCTCAAACTTATCCTCAAGTCACGATTTTGTCGGGTACGGGCAGCTTATTCTGGAATGGTGGCATGAGTTTGGCTTTCGCCGAAGCGATGAAGTCAGACTTCGACTACTACCTGTGGCTCAATGACGATACCCTACTCTATCCCGATGCCCTGCAAGCGCTCTTAACCACCGCGTGGCAGTTGCGCGATCGCGGCCAGGTCAGCGCAATTGTGACCGGATCGACCCAAGATCCCGACACGAAAGAATTAACCTACGGTGGCATGGCCCAGGTGAGTCGTTGGCATCCTCCTTTCAAGGCCAATAAGGTTGCGCCGGGAGAGGAGGCAAAACCCTGCGATATGATGTGCGGCAATTTCGTCCTCATTCCGCGAGAAGTGGTTCAACTCGTCGGCAACCTCGACCCCGCTTTAACCCACTACGCCGGAGACTGGGACTACGGACTGCGGGCCAAACAGCAGGGATGTACGATTTGGGTTGCACCGGGATACCAAGGAACCTGTCCCCGCAACCCCAAACCCGACCCCGAAAGCTCTCCCAAACTCCAAGAGGGACTGAAAAAAATGGCGAGTCCCAAAGGGTTGGATCTGCAAACCGTGACGCTGCAACCCATTGATGAGTGGAAGGTGCTGATGAAGCGTCATGGCGGTGTTCTCTGGCCAATTTTTTGGATCTTGCCCTATCGCAAGTTATTGTTGGCTTCTGTGTTCGATCGCCAGCCGAAAAACTGACTTTGGGAGCAATGGGATGCAATTGCAGGACGGAAACAGATGAATCTAACGAACGTTGTGATTATCGGCTGCGGTTACGTAGGAACTGCTGTTGCTCGCTATTGGCAGAATAACCCTAACCTTCGCGTTGCCGCAACGACGACCACTCGCGATCGCATTCCCGAACTCGAAGCGATCGCCTCGCCAGTGTTTCTCCTCAAAGGGAGCGATCTCGCCGCACTCAACTTCGCTTTGCGCGATCGCGATCTCGTCCTCCTCACCGTTGGTGCAAAAGGCGGAAAAGGATACGAAGACGCTTACCGACAAACCGCTCAAAACCTCGTTTCTCTTCTTCCCCAACACCCCTCTATCAAACAAATTATTTACACCGGAAGTTACGCCATTTACGGCAATCAAAAAGGAGAGTGGGTTGACGAGCGATCGCACTGCAATCCCAGCAATGCCAACCAAGAAATTCTCGCTGAAACAGAAAACATTCTTCTAGGTGCAGCGAGCAACAACTTAACTGTATCTCTCTTCCGACTGGGAGGCATTTACGGCCCCGGTCGAGAGTTAGTTAAAATCTATCGTCGCATCTCCGGAACCACGCGATCGGGAAACGGAGAAGAACCGACAAATTGGATTCATTTAGAAGATATTGTTGGCGCAATTGACTTTGCTCGACAGCATCAAATCTCAGGAATTTATAACCTCGTCGATGATGCGTCCTTGACCCGCAAAGACCTCATTGCTCAAGTCCTCTCAACTCACAATCTTCCTCCGGTGACTTGGGACGCTTCTCAACCCAGTCCCCAAGCTTATCGAGCCAAAGTCTCCAATCAGAAAATTAAAGATGCGGGTTACAAACTCATTCATCCCCAACGTATTTTTTGACTGGATAGGTACAATTAAAATCTCAAATGCTTCTGGATTATAAAAGGCAATCTTTTATCGAAAAGTCATAATTCATTGACAATATTCTCTATTGCTTGCAGTGGGGGGAGTCGATCTGGTGGATCGTTCTATTTTGATATTTCGAGGCGATCGCCAACCTAATAGATACGCTCGCTGTTTTGGGAATGCTAGAGGTAATACTGAAGAACGTAGCCGAATCGTCTCTCCAAACCGATGACACCCAAACCCAACACCGCCTCTAATTCCTTCCCAGAAATTTCGGGTTACACCCTCGTCGAACAACTCTACGACGGCTCTCGAACCGCCGTTTATCGCGCTCTCGAACACACCCAACAGCGTTCGGTCGCCATCAAGGTCTTGCAGAATGAATATCCCACCTTCAGCGAACTCGTCCAGTTCAAAAATCAATACGCGATCGCTAGCCACCTCAAGATTTCCGGCATTGTTCGGCCCCTCAGCCTCGAAGCGTGGAAAAATGGTTACGCCTTGGTCATGGAAGATTGCCAGAGTATTTCTCTACAACAATACGTTCAAGAACGCTCCTTAGAAGTTAAAGATATCTTAAACATCGCCCGACAACTCGCCGAAATTCTCCACCAACTGCACAACCAGCGAGTCATCCACAAAGACATCAAACCCGCCAACATTCTCAT